>JADMIO010809358.1_pt1 | contig 25935 bp, 21 predicted proteins | sample 8958161 | NCBI WGS metagenome assembly JADMIO01 (sample SAMN16585339, study PRJNA669376) | soil metagenome | isolation source: Crop rotation soil | place: USA: Cullars Rotation, Alabama | collected 2011 | reverse complement strand
CTTTCCCATGCCGGCTGGAATTTCGATCACCCGCCGCTGCAGCGGGACACGGAATTGCTCGACCAGGATAATTTCGTTTTCCGGCGTGATCGCGAGAATTCCGACGCATTGGTCTGAATGAGGACGGCGGACGAAATCCCAATTATCGATTCGATAGAGGCTGAGCCACTCGGTTTGGAAGAGTTTTTCGGGGACGGGCATGGGGCGTGAATTTCGGGGAAGAAACGATGGCGTGCTGGCGTAAAGGGCGCTACTTCTTCCGCGCCCTGATGTCCCGTTACGATTTCCAGATTCCAGTCACCTTCAAGCACCGTATTGTTTTCACCCGGGCCGCGTTTTCAGCGGGAAACCCTGCGCTCGCGGAAATCTTGAAGGAAGGGGGCGGTCGCCGGGCCATGGTTTTCCTCGAAGACACCGTGGCTGCCGCGTGGCCTGGATTGGTCGATGAAATCCAAACGTATTTCCTCGATGTCGATCTAGAGTTCCGTGGCACGACGGTTTTCCCCGGTGGTGAAGCCTGCAAAGCGGACGATACGCTGGTGAAAGAAGTTTGGGCTGCCATCGATGCCGTGCATTTGGATCGGCATTCCTACGCCATCGTCATCGGCGGCGGCGCGTTTCTCGATGCCGTCGGCTATGCAACCGCGTCCGCGCACCGGGGAGTTAGGCTGATCCGGTTTCCCACCACGACCCTCTCACAGGACGACAGCGGGGTGGGGGTGAAATGCGCGATCAACGCTTTGGGGAAAAAGAACTGGGTGGGGGCTTTCGCCGTTCCGTTCGCGGTGATCAATGATTTCAGTTTCCTCCACACCCAGGACGAGCAAACGCGCCGCACCGGGCTGATCGAGGCGTTAAAAGTCGCCTTGGTGAAGGATCGGACGTTCTTCGAATGGATCGTGGAAAACCTTCCAGCCCCTTTCCCGCTCGAACCGGAAGCCCTCGAAGCTTGCGTGGAAAAGTCCGCGCTGCTCCACGCCCGGCACATCGCAACCGGCGGCGATCCGTTCGAAACCGGATCCAGCAGGCCCTTGGATTTCGGGCACTGGGCGGCTCACAAGTTGGAAGCGATGACGCACTATCAGCTTTCGCATGCACCGGCTGTCGGAATTGGCCTCGCGCTGGATACTCTCTACTCGGCGCGGTCCGGGTTGCTGAAATTTTCCCTCGCGGACCAAATTTTGCAGGTGCTGGATGCGCTTCAGATCAGCATTTACCATCCGGCGCTCGACTGGCTGGACGAAACAGGGCGTCGCAGAGTTTTCGATGGGCTCGATGAATTTCGCGAGCATCTCGGCGGCGAGCTAACGGTCCTGCTGTTGGAGGATGTGGGGGTTGGCGTAGATGTTCACCAATTCAACGAAGTGCTGTTGGGAGATTGCATCAACGAACTGCGGACACGTTGGGAAAGCCGGGGCTGACGGGGTTTTCATCGGGCTTGCAATGGTTGCGGGATGCCGCGTAATTTCGGGAATGCGTCTTCGTCCCATAAGCCATCTTCTCCTGTTTTCCGCCCTGACCATTGCCGTAAAAGCAGCGGTTTCGCTTCCGTCAGACAATTCCGCCGCAGTGCCTGCCGCCGCTGAAGGTCCTGCCAAGGAAGCAATGGAAGCCTTCCAAGCCGGCCGCCACGCAAAAGCCGTAGAGCTTGCAAAACCACTCGCCGACCAAGGCAACCCCGATGCGCTTTACCTGATGGGATTCGCTCACGAGTCCGGCCAGGGCGCGGAAGCTTCCAAGGAAAAGGCCATCGAATATTACCGCAAAGCTGCTGACGCAAAGCACAAGGACGCGGTTTATCGTCTCTCTTTCATCCTCCTCGCTTCGGAAAAAGAAGAAGAGCGCGAGCAAGCCCGCCTCGCTCTCGAAACCGCCGCGAAGGATGATCCAACCGTCGCCGCACGCATTCTCGGTGAGGCTTACCTCCGTGGCCGCCTCACCCAAACGCCTGACCCGGACAAAGCCATTTTCTGGTGGAAACGCGCTGCTGACGCCGGAGACATCCCATCGCTTTTGCTGATCGCCCGCTTTTATGAAGGCCAGTTCGGATTCCCCGAGCTAAAGGACAACAAGGAAGCTCTCGCCAATTATGCCAAGGCAGCCGGTCTCGGCAATGCAGGTGCCATGGCCGCGCTAGGTTCCCGGCTTCTGAGCGGTGACGAAAAAATCCGCGACGAAAAGAAAGGCCGCGAGTGGTTGAAGAAAGCCATCGAAGCCAAGGAATACACCGCCTATCTCGCCCTCGGTGATTACGAGGAAAACGTGAAGAAGGACCTCAAAGCAGCCCTCGCCGAATACGAGCGGGGCAAGGACGCGGGCCAGATTGATTGCATTCTCCGCACTGCCGATTTTTACCTCGAAGGAAAAGGCGTTGAAAAGGACACCACCCGCGGCCTCGCACTTCTCGAAAAAGCTGCGGAAGCCGGCAATCCTGTCGCCAATTTCCGTCTCGCCGTCCAAGCGCTGTCGGTGGAGAAGCCGGATCTGCTTGCCGGATACGGCCACTTGCTGAAAGCCGCGAATGGCAATCTGCCAGAAGCGCAGAATGAGCTCGGCCTGCTTTATCTCTCTGGAAAACTCTCCACCGCCGATTCTGCCGCTGGAGTTGCCTGGTTGACCCGCGCCGCCCAAGCCGGATATGCCCAATCGCAAAATAACCTCGCCACACTTTATGAGCGCGGTGCAGGCGTTCCACAAAACATGGAAAACGCCAGTCAGCTTTACTCGATGGCTGCAAACCAAGGCCACGGTCCTGCGACATTGGCATTGGCCCGTTTGCTCAACGAAGGCATCGGCACCAAGCCGGACCCAATCAAAGCTTGGGCACTTGCAACACTCGCCGCCGAACGTGGCACTGAGGACGGCAAGAAATTGGCCACCGACATCGCTTCCAAGTTCGACGAGAAACAACGCGCTGCCGCCCAAAAGCAACTCGATGACATCAAGTCCGGCAAAGCCGCCGAAACCAAACCGACAGCACCTGCTACCAAACCTGCGGAGACTCCGAAAAAGCCGAAGTAATCTCCTTCAGCAACTTTGCAAAGCCCGCCCCGGTTCATCCGGTGGCGGGCTTTTTCGTTCCCTTGTCACTTGCCACTGCCATCTAATCGACCAATCTTGTGGCGTGAAAGTTCTAGTCACTGCCGGCCCCACCCGCGAACCGATCGATCCGGTGCGATTCCTCACGAACCGCTCCTCTGGAAAAATGGGATATGCCATGGCCTCTGCCTTTATCCATGAGGGCCACTCCGTGCTGCTTGTTTCTGGTCCGACCGCGCTGGATGTTCCGGACGGTGCCGATTTTGTGCCGGTCGAAACGGCTGCGGAGATGCATGATGTCGTCTCCCGCTATCTCGGGAAAATGGACGTCGCGGTTTTCGCTGCCGCCGTGGCGGATTACACTCCGATGCGTGTGGAGCCTGAAAAAATTAAGAAGAACGGCGATCTGCTCACACTCGAACTAGTTCGCACCGCCGACATCTTGGGCTCGGCTCGCGAACCGATCGGATTCAGCGGAACCTTGGTCGGATTCGCCGCGGAAACGGAAAATGTGGAGGAAAACGCGAGACACAAGCTGGTTCACAAGCAATGCGATCTCGTCATCGCCAATGATGTTTCGAAAGAAGGCATCGGCTTTGATTCCGATCACAACGAGGTGACCATGATCTATCCGGACCACAGCGAACCGCTTCCCGCGGCGTCGAAACATGACCTTGCCCATCAGCTCGTGCATGCCATTCTGTCGCTGCATTTCGAGCGCACCGCCGCCGATGCGCCCCCACCGCCATCTTCCGAATTTTTCTCATGACTGACCTCGAACTCGCCACCCACGCCGCACTAACTGCCGGCAAACTCCTTCGCGAAAATTTCGGCAGCGATGCCACCGTCGATGAAGCAACCCACCACGACATCAAGCTCGCGCTCGATAAGGAATCCCAGGACCTGATCACGGATATTTTGTTAGGTGCGCGTCCCGGCGATGCGCTCTACGGCGAGGAAGGAATCGCAGGAAACCAAGATTCCGACCGCCAGTGGATCGTCGATCCGATCGATGGCACGGTGAATTTCTTCTACGGAATTCCCCACTTCTGCGTCTCCATCGCCCTCCGCGTGGCGGGTGAAATCGTCGTCGGCGTGATTCACGATCCGATGGTTGGAGAAACCTGGACCGTCGAAAAAGGTGGCCCGGCGATGCTCAACGGCAAGCCAATCCAAGCCAGCAAGCGCGACACCTTTGCCGAATCCATCCTCTTCGTCGGCTGCGGCAAAGACGATGCCGCCCTCCGCACCGGCATGGAACGCTTTCAGCGCGCCTCCCTCAAAGCCCGCAAAATGCGGATGATGGGTTCCGCCGCTCTCGGCATGGCCTACATCGCTTGCGGCCGGTTGGACGCCTACATCGAGTCCCGTATTTCTCTCTGGGACATCGCTGCCGGACAGTTGTTGGTGGAAACCGCTGGCGGTAAAGTCGTGCTAACCGAAGTCCAGGGCCACGGCGACGCCTGGTCGATCGTCGCCAGCAACGGCAAACTCGCGATTGAGGAAATTCTTTGAAGAGGTTAGGAGTTATTGGTTAAGAGTTAGTTGATGTCTTCGATCCACTCTTCTTTCTAACTCTCAACACTCAACTCCGAACTCTCAACTTCTTCCCATGACTGGCATCGGTTACGACGTTCACCAATTTGCTGAAAACCGGCCTCTCGTGCTGGGCGGGGTGACAATTCCGCATACTCATGGCCTTGCGGGACATTCCGATGCGGATGTCCTCTGCCACGCCATCGCCGATGCGGTGTTAGGTGCCATGGGGCAGCCGGACATCGGATATTTTTTCCCGCCGGGCGACGCCACTTGCAAGGACATCTGCTCGCTAAGAATCTTGGAGAAATGCCGCGACCTGGCAGCCGAGGCGGGACTAACGATTATCAATGTGGATTCTACGTTGATCGCGGAAGCGCCTAAAGTTTTGCCGCACCGGGATGCGATGCGTGCAAACATCGGAGCGGCATTGGGGATTCCTCCAGAGCGTGTTGGCATCAAGGCGACCACCAACGAAACCATGGGATTCATCGGGCGGAAAGAAGGCATCGCTGCCATGGCCGTCGCGCAGGTGGATTGATCGCAAACTCAGCCGTCGATTCGGCGAATTTGGACTGCGTGCAGCCTGCGCCGCTTCAGGGCTTTTTGCCAAAAGTGCCGACATGCGACACCCAAAACTTGTCGCCGGAGCTATTCGGAGTGCAGGATTTGCAACCCCTCTTCGTACGTAGTCCAGCCCTTTAGGGCGTCTTGGGCACGGCCATTGGGAAGACGCCCTAAAGGGCTGGACTACGTACGAGGAGACGAAGTCTTCCCCTTATCTAATCGGCAATCACTTTGGCAACAGGCTGCCGACAGTCCAAGGATAGCTTCGCTGGATTACGCAGGTGTGCCGTCGATCACTTCCCGGACTCTGCCGGCGATGACTTCGGCTAGATTCGCTTCGCCTTCTTCGCGGAGGAAATCGCAGTAGTTGGAAGCAACGGCTTCGAGATCCGGCGCGTATTCCGGGCCGAGGGTTTCGAAACCCGTCAGGGCTTTCTCAAAATGTCTCCGTGCCCACGAACGATCGCCGGTGTGAAGCAATGCCAAGGCGAGATTGTTGTGGGACTGCGCGGTGTCAGCGTGCTCTTCACCGAGCAACTTGCGGCGGGTTTCCAATGCGATCATGTGCATTTCCCGGGCTTGCTCGTAGAATCCAGCGGCTTGATAGAGCGCGCCGAGATTGCTGGAAACGGTCGCCGTTTGCTCATGATCCTGGCCGAGTTGCGAGTGGACGATTTCCAATGCACGGAGGAAATGCGATTCCGCGGTGTCGAGATCGCCCGCAGCTTTGGCGATGAAACCAAGGTTGTTGGCCATTGCGGAAATATCGAGCATCAGCGGCGGCTCATGTTTTTCGAAGAACTCCATGGCCACGCGCCAATGTTTTACGGCTTGTTCTTCATTCCCCATCCCGTCGTATGCGGCTCCCAGACCTGCGTGGATTCTGCCCACCTGTGCAAACCGATCGGGCCGGTCCTGGAGTTGATCGATGGCCTGGCGATAATCTTCGCGGGCTTGTTCGAAATTTCCCAACTCGCGGTGCACATCTCCGCGGATTTCAAGAGCGGAGGCAAATGCGTCGATGCTATCCAAATTTGGCTCGAGCGACTGCTGGGATTTTTCCACCGCCGCGCTTGCGGCATGCAGCGCCTCGTTCAAGTTCCCGGCGGCTCGCAATGTTTCCACGCGGTCTTGAAGAATGCCAATGAGTGTAGCGGTCGGAGAGTCCATAATTGGTGGGATTGAAAGTATTATTGGCGGTTTTTTTTTGCTTGCGAGCTGAAATCACTCCACTGCGGAAAGTCTTTCAATTAGTTCGCTTCGGGAAGCTGGCAGTGCGCCAAGAGCATCGCGCAGGGAAACGGCGGCGTCAGCTTGTTTTTGTGAAACCCCAAGCAGCCGTGCAAGTTCCGTTTCAAAATGCCGCATCGCCCTGAGGGTGGCGGGGGCTGCATCCAAATGATCGAGCGCCCGCTGCAGCAAGTCATGAAGCTGGGCGTCTGGGTGTTCCGGCTCGACGGCAAGTTCCAACAATTGGCAGCAGTAAGCCGCTAGAAGGGTGGAGGTGTAACTTCGTCGAAGTCCTTCGCGCCAATGGCTGATGACGACCTCACGCAGCGGATGCAGCTCTCCGCGGCGGGTTTGGGCCAAGGTGATCTCCCCTCCGAAAAAAAGATCCAGTTTTCCGGCGAAGGGGCTTTTGGGCCGACGAGCTCCCTTCGCGACCGTTTTCACGAGCCCATAGTGTTCAGTAAACCAGTGGACGATCAAACTTGTGTCAGTCAGGCGAGTTAGCCGGATGATTATTCCATGGGTCGATTCCACAGGGCGAATATGTTATAAGTCACTCAGGATGCGATGTTAAATTGTCAACCTTGCTAGGTATTTGTGCCGGAAATTAGACCCGAATCCGGCTCAGAGTGCCGAAAAGGTACATTGACCTTATTTCGATTCCGCCTTCAAATGACCTGCTGTTCATTTTAACTGCCTTTTTTTGAGAATCGTTAGGTCAAAGCATATGTGGCGCGTCGTGGAGTCCTTCTCCGGCGTAAACTATTGCCTTGAACGGTTGGTGCTTTGTAAATCGTACAGGGTTGCGGAACTTTGTCAGGAACTCGGGTGCAGCCAGCGGTATTTGCACGCGATGTTTATGCGGGACATTGGCTTGCCGCCGAAGCAATGGATGACCTTGGAGCGGATGGTCGTGGCGAGGCGCAAGCTCGAAGGCGGGAAGTCGCCGCAAGAGGTGGCGAGTGATCTGGGGTATCTTTCCGTGGTCACGTTCAACCGCCAGTTCAGGAGGTTCTACATGGTGAGCCCGGAGAAATTCGTAAAAACCCGGAAAATCTTCGATCCTTCCCGGATGATTGTGCCGGAGGGAAACCTCCACAGCTAAGTGTTCAGCGGGGGCCAATGGGCTGGAAATAAGGCCCCGTGGCTTCAAACTTACTTTTTAGGGATCGTCAGTGATTGGCCGGGACGGATCATGGTCCCTGAGATGCCATTTTCACTTTTCAGAGCAGCCACCGAAGTTCCGTTTCGGCTTGCGATCGACGACAGAGAGTCGCCTGATTTCACCGTGTAGCGGCTCGACTTGGGCTTCGTCTTTGTCTTGGCAACTTCCTTGGATTTGGTGGAGGAGACTTTGGATTTGGTAGCGGTCTCTTTGGCCGTGGAAGACTCCTTGCTCTTGGTCTTGGATTTCGTTTTGGCGACTTCCTTTTCCGGCTCTGGCTCTGGATCGGGTTTGATCTTGCGGGTCCTGATGACCACCGGTTCTTCGTCAGACTTGGAACGGGAGGAAGAGGTGCGGACTACTTTTGTTTCGGAAATCGTCGGTACGGGAGCCGAAGTCTTGGAAACGAGTGGGACCGAGTTCATCGGCGGTTGGTCGTTCTGGGCAACTTCGGAAACGCTTTCAGTTTTGGCAGGCCGCGATGAGCTGCTGCTGTTGCCCGGTCTGCGCCATTTCGAAGGACTGTCTGCTAATTCCTCAACGTAATTGCCGCGGCTGTCGAATGGTCCGATCCCCATTTGCTGGCCCATGCCATCCGGTCCGCTGGTGCCGCCGCCCGTATTGCCGCAGCTCGTAAAAGCGAAAGACATCGCGCAGACTGCGGCCAAGGAGAGAACCAATTTCATGTGCGGATAATGCAGCACCTGGCCCGACTTTGGCAAACATTGTTAATTCGGCTGTAGTGATTTTTCTCGTCCCAACCGCCGCCGAGCAACTTGAATCTTGCACTAACAACCGACAAATGGCAGGGAATTCGACGCAGGTCGTGAGGGGCATTAGCTCAGTTGGTAGAGCGCTTCGTTCGCAATGAAGAGGTCAGGAGTTCGAATCTCCTATGCTCCACGTCCTCGCCGTTCCTTTCTTGCCGTCAGGAATAAGGTCTAACCTGCCAGTTTCGTTAGGTGTTATTATGATTGCGGCGAACCCCTTCATTGCCGATGTTCAGAATCTCGGCATTATTACCTTCTTGGCTCAATCAATTGGCACACGGTTTGTCTGATCAAAAAAACCACCCCATGGACAGCGGCGACCTCACTAGAATGCTCGAAGCGGCAAGCGCGGGTGGCAGCCTTTCTTCTGAGGACTTGTTGCCGCTGGTCTACGACGAGCTGCGGCGTCTTGCATCGGCAGACATGCGGAACGAGGCGCCGGGTCAGACCCTCCAGCCCACTGCGTTGGTCCACGAGGCCTGGCTGCGACTCTCGGGCAATGACGAACAGCGCTGGAACGACCGGGCCCACTTTTTCCGAGCAGCCGCATTGGTCATGCGGCGCATCCTGGTCGATCGCGCCCGACAAAAATCGACCGTCAAACGGGGAGGCGGTGGAGATGAGCGACTGGACATCGGCGACATCGACCTTGTCGAGGCCACTCCTGACGACCGCGTTTTGCTCATCAACGAAGTGCTGGACCGTATGGAAAAAACCAACCCACAGGCCGCACAGCTCATCACCTTGAAATTTTTCGGCGGCTTGACCAACCGTGAAATTGTAGAAGCGCTCGGCATCCCGGAGCGCTCAGTCGAACGCCGTTGGAGCTATGCGAAGGCCACCCTGTTTCAGATGATTCGGAAAGAAATCTAACGTGAGAAGCAGGTGACGAAAAATCACGAGCAGATTGAAGAGATCCTCTTCGAAGGACTTGCCACTCTTGAAGACCCGCAGGCGCGCGAGGACTTTCTGAATCTAACCTGCCATGGCAACTCGGAGCTGCGCGCCCGGCTCGTGGAGCTGGTTTCCTTGCGCGATGAAGCGGAGAAATTTTTCGGCACGGAGACGAAGCCGAACTCATCGATAGAGGTGGCTGAATCCGCGACTCTGCCAGATGGAAATTTTAACCAAGGATTGGGAACCCGGATCGGACGCTATCGATTGCTAGATTGCCTCGGCGAGGGCGGGCACGGCGTGGTTTATCAAGCGGAGCAGTTGGAGCCTGTCCGCCGACGGGTCGCACTCAAGATCATCCGCGTCGGGATGGGCTCGGTGAACATCATTGCGCGCTTCGAAATGGAGCGCCAGGCGCTGGCCCTGATGGATCACCCCAACATCGCGCATGTCCTCGACGCCGGCGCCACCGCCGGCGGCAGACCGTTTTTCGTGATGGAAATGGTGACGGGCACGCGGATCACCGATTTCTGCGACGAGCATCACCTTGATGTCGCTGGCAGGTTGAGACTTTTCATCCCTGTTTGCATGGCCATTCAACATGCCCACCAGAAGGGAATTATTCACTGCGACATCAAGCCGTCCAACGTTCTGGTCACCCTCCACGATGGCCTCGCAGTCCCCAAGGTGATTGATTTCGGCATCGCCAAAGCGACGGAGGGCGGAAATTTGGACATTTCGGCACCAGCTTCACCGTTCATCGGCACACCGGCCTACATGAGTCCGGAGCAGGTGGAGGGCGATGGACTGGACGTCGACACCCGAAGCGACATTTACAGCCTCGGCGTCATGCTCTACGAGCTTTTGACCGGCAAGCGGCCACGTGATTCAGAGACATTTAAACACTGCGCCCCGGAGGAAATTCGGCGTGTGCTGCGGGATTTGCCGCTCATCAAACCGTCGGACCGCTTGCACTCGTGTGCACCGGAAAAGCTCCGCGAGCTGGCTGAAAATAGGCACACGGAGCCATCGCGTCTCGCCAAGATGTTGCACGGCGATCTCGACGCGATTGTCATGAAGGCGATGGAGCCCGACCGCCAACGGCGTTACGGCACCTCCAGCGAGTTGGCCGCGGATTTAACTCGTTACCTGGCTAACGAACCGGTGGGCGCCCGCCGAGCAGGAAGGGGAGATCGATTTCGCAAATTGGTCCGTCGCAACAAGCTCGCATTTCTATCTGGGGCCGTCGTGATGGTTGCCTTGAGCGGAGGATTTGGGACCTCGACCTGGTTGTTTTTTCGGGAAAACCTCGCCCGGAATGCGGCCGAAGTCGCGCGAGCCAACGAGGCCCGGCTCCGGCAAAAAGCTCAAGCTGGCGAAGCAGTGGCCCACGCCGCGGTGCTGATCAGTCATGACGACCTTGCACTGGCGGATATGGTGCTTATCAAAATTAACCCTGAGGACGTGCCCGCCTCGCTTGAATCCGCGGCCACTTTCCGCTCGGTGGGCGAGTGGCTTCTTCGCGAAGGCCGCTGGGAGGACGCGTCCAAGCGATTTGCCTCGGTCGCGCAAACCATTGCCCGGGTTGACAAATCCGACTCGAACTCGATTTCGATCCACTTCGTTGCCGCGGCGGCGGCGGTTTCCGATGCGGGAAACGCGGATCATTACGAGCGGCTCCGCCAAATGGCCGCGGACAGGTTTTCCACCACCACAGATCCGATGGTGGCGGATGAAGTGGTAAAATCCTGCCTCATCAAACCTGCGAATCCCGAGCTGCTCGCAAAACTGGATCCGCTTCTTAATGTGTTAGAGCGCAACGTTCCTTGGGATCGGAATGATGGCCCGGGGGAACTGATGGAAGCCTGGCAAATGCTCAGCTTGTCGCTGGATGCATACCGCAAGGGCGATTTTCGACTCGCCGAGCAGTGGACCCGACGCTGCCTGCGTCACCCGAATCAGAATCCGTCGCGGAATGCTGCCATTCACGCGATCCTCGCCATGGCCTTGTATCATACGGGAGGCACGGACGAGGCGCGGGCCAAACTGAATTTGGCGCGGACGGAGGTGAGTGCCAATTTTAATAAACCTTTCGAACTAGGGGCTTCTGAGGAGGGATATTGGTTTGATTGGGTGATCGCCCGGGTCCTGCTCAAGGAAGCTGAAGCGTTGATTTCGCGTTGATTGGCGGGGAGTTTGAAAAATCGGTGAAAATAGTTGGCGGCACGCGGCGGACGAAGCCGCTGCTCTTTATGGAATGGTTGTGCTGGAGACGGCTGCTTCTGTTTCCGCCCGGCGCGTCCTTTCCGGACAAGCCAAAAAACCCCCGATTCATACAACCCATGAAATCAAAAAATCCACGTTTCTACGTCCCGTTCATTCATTTCCGGCTTCATTCCCCGGCGCTCGGGCTGGCCGTTGCAGTCTCTTCTTTGGCCATCCAATCCGTGCGCGCCTCGACTTGGGTCGGCGACACGAGTCAGGATTGGAACAACGCAGCAAACTGGGACAGCGATCCTGCAAGTCCGACGGGGGGCTTCACCATCAACACTGCCACAGCCGGTGTTTTCCCCATCATCAGCGCGACTTCGGCATTTTCTCCGACCGACATCATGGTGGGAATTGGCCCTGCTACGGGACGGATCGACCAGACCTCTGGAACTGTTTCAACCGGCACCGGCAACTGGTTGCGTATGGGGCAGGACGCAGGCACCGGAACTTACAATCAGACCGGCGGCATCCTCAACGCAAGCGAAATTCATTTGATCAATACCGGTACGTCGGGCACCGCCACCATGAACGTCGGCGGCACCGTCAATAGTGCCGGGAATACGGCGATTTTCGATGGTCAAAATGCCAGCGTCACGGGCCAGGGCACGGTGAACGTCAACAGCGGTGGCACCTTGAATTCGGAAGGTGACTTGATCGTTTCATTTGCCGGCAGCGGCGCTGGCGAGGTGAATGTCGCCGCTGGGGCCACGGTCAACGTGGCCACGACGAACAAGAGGTGGTTGGTCATGAGCGTTTGGGATACCGCCAAAGGCCGATTGATCGTCAATGGCGGCACGGTCAATTTGAACGCCAACACTGACATTCAGTTCAGCACGGGCTCCTGGGGGCCGGGATCCAGCCAAGGCCCGAGTTCGGTTACTTTGAACAGCGGAGCGATCACCTCGTGGGGCGGTAATCAAACCGGGACGGGCTTCGGTGAGCTCAATTTGAACAACAATGGGGAAAGCGCCGGGCTCAGCAACACGTTCAACCTCAACGGCGGCACTTTAACGATCTCCGGGATCGTCGGCAAAGCCTTCGGCACGCGTGTTTTCAATTTCAATGGTGGCACGTTGAAACCCACGAGAGCCAACGCGACCTTTTTCGCCTCCGGAGCTGCCAGCACGGCCAACGTCCGGAATGGAGGTGCGGTCATCGATAGCAATGGCGTCGACATCACCATTGGCCAGTCACTCGTCCATAGCACGGTCGGCGGCGACAATGCCACCGACGGCGGCCTGATCAAAAGCGGCGTGGGCACCCTAACTCTTTCCGGGGCCAACACCTACAACGGAAATACGAGCGTTAATGCCGGCCAGCTGACCCTTGCCGACAACGCCTCGCTCAAGTTTTTCCCCGGTGCCAATGGGGTGAGCAACAAAATCACCGGCACGGGCAGCCTCCAACTCGATGGCGATTTCACCATCGATACTTCCGGAGCCAGCACGACCATTGGGGACTCTTGGATACTGGTCAACGTCGGCACCCTCAATGAAACGTTCAACAGCAATACATTTAGCGTAACCGGTTGGTCTGAGGTCACCTCCGGAGTTTGGCAGTCGACAGGCTCCGCACCCTTTTACCGTTTCACAGAGGCAACCGGGACCTTGGCGGTGGTCACCAACGCGGACTCGGACAACGACAACTTGCCTGATCTCTGGGAAGACCACTATTTCGGAAACAACGATGGCATCATTCAACCCTCGGATCTGACCCAGAACGGCGCGGGAGATTTCGATAATGACGGTTTTACCAATGCCCAGGAATTTGCCGCCAATACAGCGCCTAACAATGCTAGCTTCACCCCTGCCGACACTGACGGGGACGGTCTGGCCGACCTCTGGGAAGACAAGTATTTCGGCGACAACGACGGCATCGTGGAAGGCACCGATCTTACACCTCAAAACGATTTGGGAGACCCCGATGGCGATCTTGCCACCAACGTCATGGAGTTCAAGGCCTCGACTGACCCGAAAGACGGCTCCTCATCCCCGGACTCGGACGGCGATGGGATGGACGATGGCTGGGAGATCCACTATTTCGGTAACCTAACTTCCAAGGAGGACGGCTTAGCGGACACCGACGGCGACAAATTTACGGACCATGAGGAAAGCAAAGCCCACACCGATCCCACGGTTGCGACTGGCACCCGGGTCTCTCCGATCTGGGCCACACTCGCTCACCGCTGGAGTTTTAACGGAAACCTCAACGACTCTGTAGGCACCAGTAACGCGACCATTGTCGACGTCGGAGCAAACAACGTCGTCTTGGGCGCGACATCCGTTCAAATGACCGGAGGGGCCAAGGCGGACTCGGACTATGTGAAACTCGGCACCAGCCTGCTACCCAAGAGCACCAAACCCGTCACCATCGAGTTGTGGGCGAAACAAGATGTCATCCGAAACTGGAGCCGCATCTTCGACTTCCAATCCGGCACAGGCGAATACTTGATGATGGCGTGGACGAGGGCCACGGACAATGCCACCGACCGCTTTGAATTCCGCGACGGCGCGGTACTCACCGTGGACAACGCCAACCAGCCGTATGGGGTCACGGATGAATACCATATTGTCCTCACGCTAGAACCACTCGCCGGGACAGGTGGCAAAACCCGCGTTTCGCTTTACTCCGCCCCCAGCGACGCAACCGACCTCGGTCCTGCCAAATCGGTCGCGGAGACTACCGTGGACCTCGTCCATTTCAACGATGCCCTCGACGCCCTCGGTTACTCGCCATACGGGGATGACACGGCATCTGCCACCTACAACGAAGTCCGCCTCTGGAATGGCGCGCTCTCCAACTGGATACGCGAAAAACTGCACGCTCAGGGGCCGGACAACGCCACGATCCCGGATACTGATAACGACTTCCTGCCGGATGGCTGGGAAACTCAGTATTTCTCGAACACGACGGCGGCCACCTCGGCTCTGGCAGACAACGATGGCGACACCTACAGCAACCGCGACGAATACGTTGCTGGAAAAAATCCAAATGACGCCACCTCTTCGCCCGGAGACCTCGATGATGACGGATTGCTCGACACTTGGGAAGTCACCTACTTCGGTAACATCACGGCCCAAGACGGTTTCGGAGATCCCGATGGCGACGGTCTGACCAACGAGGAGGAGGAAACTGCCCAGACGAACCCAGCCGACGACGAGGACGGTTTGCCTGCCGCCTATGAAATCTTTTGGTTCGGCAACACAACCACCCAAACGGGCGCCGAAGACTCGGACGGCGACGGTTTCACCAACGATCAGGAAGAAAACGTTTCTCAACCGAACAACATTCTGTCCACTCCGACCGATGTGAATGGCGACGGCATTGCCGACACGGCGCAGCACAAGCTTGCCGCGTCGGACGTATTGGGCACCACCTCATTCAATGCCGGTTCGAACTGGAATGATACCCAGGCTCCTGTCGCAGGTCAGACCTACATCGTAACCGTCGACAGCCTGCGCACGCCGGCATCCGTGGGTAATTTCACCTTCGCGGGTGCCAGGCTGGATCTCATCGAAGTCTATACCGGCAGGCCGACGCTTGTGGTGAAAAACGACGGTGTAACAACCATTCCGTTCCTCACGCTGAACGGTGCCAGAATCAATCACGCATCCACGGTTAACTTCGTGAACACCCTCGCTGGCAACATCGATATCCGCGGACCATTGGCCTCGGAAATCCTTGCTTCCAATGGGCCCTTCACCGTCAGCGCGGTCATCAGCGGTTCCACCCAGCTCAACCTGGCCGGCAATGGCACAGTCACCTTGACGGGTGTCAACACCCACACCGGCAACCTCAATGCCACCGGCACCGGCGGATTGATCCTCGGCACCTCGGGCAGCTTGAAGTTCGTGCCCACCGACAGCGGCGTGAACAACGCCATCACCGGCACAGGTCCGGCCACGCTCAATGGTGCGTTCAACATCAATCTGGGCGGTGCCAGCACCACAACCGGTGATTCGTGGGATCTGATCACCACCAGCGGCACGGTCACCATCGGCTCGACCTTCACCGTCTCCGGTTTCACCGCCGATGGGGCGGCAGTCGGTGCTCGCACGTGGACTTCCGGCTCCTACCAATACGTGGAAGCAACCGGCGTGCTCAGCGTGGTCGTCTCGGCGGACACCGACTCGGACGGAATGAACGACACTTGGGAAACCACCTACTTCAACGGTCTCGGTCAGACTGCAGCAGGTGACTTCGACGGTGACGGCACGAATAACCTAACGGAATATCGCCTTGGCCTGGTGCCGAACAGCGGAACCTCGAAATTCGCAGTCAGCCGCAACGCGGCCACCGGTCAGCTCACTTGGCAAAGCCAGGCAGGTCTGACTTTCCGCATCGAACGCAGCACCACGCTGGGAACATGGACCCCGCTGCAAGCCGCTTATCCCGCTGCAGCGAGTCCGGCGACCACCACCAGCTATACAGATGGAGCCGCACCCGTTGGCAAAGCGTTCTACCGCGTCGGTCTGAACCCTTGAACCCTATAGGTTCCGCATGATCCTTCCGCCTCCATCGAGTCATCGGTGGAGGCGGTTTTTTGTCCCCGAAGTCAAACTCGACAGCACCCGACGTCTCTCTCATGGAACCCGAGATCAAACTCGACAGCACCCGGGGTCGCTCTCACGGAACCCGAGGTTGAACTCGACAGCACCCGGGGTCACTCTCACGGAACCCGAGGTCAAACTCGCCAGCACCCGGGGTCACTCTCACGGAACCCGAGATCAAACTCGACAGCACCCGGGGTCACTCTCACGGAACCCGAAGTCAAACTCGACAGCACCCGGGGTCTCTCTATCGCGGGTTCATTTGAGCCGTCCTCCTCACTTTCTCAGGATATATAGACGATGGCTTCTTTCATGTCGACGAGGCTATAACAAAGCAATCACCTCATTGCTCGCGGCCAGGCTGTCCCGGGTGATCGGAGTGAAATCCGCATCCTTGCATTCACAGGAAACGACGCTGCTAGTGAAATCTGGATTTCCAAAGATCGTGCAAACCGCTGCGTCCGCCGCATCCCGGCCTGTTGCGATCCTAACAAGTCCGTTGAGCGGAGCCAGACGGGTCGCATCAAAGACATACCACCAGCCATCGATGAAGACCTCAAAGCAGGCATGGAAATCCGGCGGATTGAGCTGATAGGCGTAGCAAGTCGCATACCGCGCCGGAACATTCATCGAGCGGCAAAAGGCAATCGCCAGATGCGCGAAATCCCGGCACACGCCCTGTCGTTGTTCCAAAGTTTCGATCGCAGAGGAAGTTTCCCCGGAACTGCCACTCACATAGGAAACGTGCTCGAAAATCCAATCACTAACACCCGCGGCAATTTCGTGTGGTGTCGTTAGGTGGCCGAAAAAATCCTGCGCCTGCTGGCGGAGTCGGTCCGACTGGCAGTAGCGGCTCGGAAACAAAAACGGGATTGCCTCCGGGTGCAAATTTCCAGGTCCGGCGGCGTTCAGAGAATCAATCCCGGCAAGGCGTACCGAAGTGGTTACATCCGCCTCATAGAATACTTTCAGCGGACCCGGATTCATCGGCTGGATTCGTGAAAACCGATTCATTCCGACCACGATCGAAAATTCCTCAGTTGGGACGAACGGATCGATCCGCTGGTTTTCGTTGATGATTTTTTGCCCACCCGTCTCGATACACTTGAGTGAGAAAAGAAAAGAAGTTGGGCCTTTGAGGACGTAATCAAGCTCACAAGTAACGTGGAACTGCATAGGACAAGGTTGTTAGGAAACGCCGGATTCCCAGACCTGCACGCAGGGGATGTGCCCATTCCTAATGAAATTGGTTAAACCTTGTAATCAAACCTCAGGGTGACATTTCCACATCAATCCCTGTAAAAATCATCAGCACGTTGCATTCACCAACGTTGCAAAATGCCTTGCGACTGCTTACCTAAATCCACTGAAATCCTCGCCAGTTATGTTCTTCCGGCCTTCATAGCCTTGGCACAGCATCCGCTTGAGCGGGTGTTTGTTAGGGTAGCCCACCGCACCGCACCCGAATCCCGATCATGAAAAAATTTCTCTGCGCTGGATGCGGCCACCAAGTCTTCTTCGAAAATTCGCGCTGCCTTTCCTGCCAGTCGGAGCTCGGGTTCGTCACCGAGGATTTGACCATCGCCACGTTCAAGGCCCCGGGCCGCAACAAAGCGCAGCAGCGGATCGGCGGTCGCGGCCTCTACCGGCGGTGCGGAAATCTGCGCAATGGCATTTGCAACTGGATGCTCCCCGCAAACGCCCCGGACACCTTTTGCCCGGCCTGCCGACTCAATCGCACGATTCCCGATCTATCGAAATCCCAAAACCAGCAGGCCTGGCTGAAACTGGAGACCGCCAAGCGCCGCCTCATTTACAGCCTTTTGTCGCTCGGTTTGCCGGTGCCATCGCGGCAGGAAGATCCGGCCCGCGGCCTCGCATTCGATTTCCTCGAAGCCCCTGGATCGCCCGGTGGAGCCCCTGTCCTAACCGGTCACTCTGCGGGCCTCATCACCATCAATCTTGACGAAACCGACGACTCATCCCGCGAAAAGGCCCGGCAGCGAATGGGCGAAATGTATCGAACAGTGCTTGGTCATTTCCGTCACGAAGTCGGGCATTACTACTGGGATATGTTTGTTAGTAAGTCGCCTGAGATTGATCAGTTTCGCGAAATGTTCGGCGACGAACGGGCTGACTATGCCGTGTCGCTTGAGCGATACTATCAGACTGGCCCGCCGGCCAACTGGCAGCAGCGTCATGTTTCAGCCTACGCCGCGTCCCATCCCTGGGAAGATTGGGCGGAAACCTGGGCCCATTATTTGCACATCCTGGACACCCTGGAAACGGCCGCCGCGGAAGGGCTCGTCATTCAAAATTGCAGCAGCCAGATGGTTGTCCGCACGCCCCTCGGCATGCCGTTTTCTGAAATCGCCACGGAATGGTTTAGCGTGCGTTTGCTGCTGAACGAACTGAACCGCAGCATGGGATTTCCTGATCCCTATCCATTCGTACTATCAGATACGGTCGTTGGCAAGCTGACGCGAATTCACGATTGGATCGCCATGTGGCGGAGCTGACTTGCCGGTGGGTGTGAGGCAGCGTTCGTGAAGCTCTGTGACCCGTTTGTCGATCCTGCGCAGCGTTTCTACCAGATGGTCGATCTGTTCGTTTAGAGTCGCCGTGTCTCCATTCGCTGACGATTCCTTGGCGAGTTCCGCCATGAAAAGCGCCGAATACACCGGATCCCGAAGCTCGTGACGGACGACGCCCGTGAATTCGCCAAGCTCCCGGTTGCTGCGTTCGAGCTCCTTGCCGGTTTTTTTCTGAAGGGCAATTTGATCCGCCAGCATTTGATTGGCGCGCTTCAAGCCCGGCAATTCCAACGCTTGTGGCAGCGCCCGGATCAGCGCAATCACCGTCATCCACGAGACCGCCGCAGTGATCAATTTGAGCAATCCGGAGAAGCGATAGATGGGATGATAGAAAATAATCGCATCAACCAAGTGCGTCGTTCCGCAGCTAAAGATGAACGCACTGAAAAGCCAAAAAAGCCGTGGAAAGCTCACTTCTCCCCGCTTTTTCGCGCCATATAGCAAGATGGCAAAAGGGATGGCGAAATAGGCGCCAAAAATGGCAAGGTCTGACAGAATGTGCACCACCCGTGGCCAAACTCCCATCTGCCGCATGTCCAACGCGCCGGGAAATCCGAGGTGTCGAAAAGCTTTTCGAAGAAAGCAACCATGGTGGAATTCTGTTACGTGGTCGTTTGCAGGCTGCCAATCAAAAAAATTAGAGATGCCGGGCTGCGTCCCCCTCTGATTTCCAGCCTTCCACCGCCCGCAGGTTTTGTTAAGTGTCCGTCCGTGACGACGAATCGAGGTGAAATGCTGGTGGCCGCGCCAGAGCGTTGGGATGAGGCCTGTTTCGCCGTGCCTGCGATGCGGGCTTTGGTGGAATCCGGACTCGGTGTGGGAGTGGTTTGCGCCGCGCCGCAGAGGGAGTTTTGGGAATCCGTGAAAGGCGTTATCGTCATCGATATTCCTGCGAAATCCAAACCCAAGACTGTCGCCGCGGAGTTGGCAGGAAATTGGCAGGCGTCGCTCGTTTGGGACGCGGGATTCGCAGCCGAAGCATTTAAGATCGCGAAGATTCCGAGGCGGCTCGGCCCACAGGACAAAAAACTGCGGAAGCTGTTGACCCATCCGCTGACCATGGCGGTGAGCCCGCTGGAGCATCGGGTGCGGTTCTATTTAGCGACGGTCGAGGAGCTGGGGATCTCTACGACGCAGCCGGAATTTTTTGCTCCGGCGGCACTGGGAATCGAGCCGTCAGCGGCTGCCGTGCTCCTTTGCCCAGGTTCTGACTTTGGCGCCAACCACGAGTGGCCGGTCGAGAGATGGGTGGAAATCGCCCGCAGAATCCTCGACACCGGCCGACGGGTGACTGTCACAAGCGTCGATGGCGGTCGCGGCCTCGGGAAAATTTTGGCGGAGAAACTGGGCGTGGATGTGGAATTTTTTCAAGCCACACCTCTGGCAGGCGCGCTGCCTGTTCTAGCAGTTCACGGGCTCGTCGTAGCTGCGGACGGCTCGCTGCCGCATCTGGCCGCCCATGCCGGGGCGACGTGTTTGGTGCTGTTTGGTCCTAACGACCCAGCATGGAAAAGACCACTGGGCAGACGTCACTCGATCGTCCGGCGTCACGTCGAATGCGCGCCCTGTCTGCTGCCAAAGTGCCCGCTGGACCTGCGATGCCAGAACGAATTGGAAACCGAGCGCGTGTGGCAGGCAGTCGAGGAAAAGCTTCTTCAGATTTCCCCTCCAGATCAAAACCGCTTCACCACCATCACCGCGTAGGTTCTTTCTCCATCGCGGGAATTTAATCGTGGGGCGACATACCATTTGTTAGTGGCGTAGGCACCTGCTGCCGCACCGGCCGATCCGGAAATCGCGTCTAACGCTGAGAATTTTCCACCGGTGAAATGTGACACTCCTTCAGCGATCACCGCCTCGGATGCGGCGATCATGAAGCCTTTCAATGCGGGTTTTTTTACCTTGGGGAAATACTTAGCGATAACCACGGTAGAAACCGAAGCGAACGCGGCGCTCCCAAGAAAGTGGCTCGCTTCGGAATTGAAACAGTCATCCGCGCAAGCGGCGGATGGATTCAGAATGACTCCTACAAGGGGAAGGCAGTATAACAGTTTTTTCACGGGGGGGACTGGGGTTGAGTGATATAGACGGCGAATTTTGTCGCCTTATCTATAGATCCTCACGTGCCCCAACGTCAAACGGACGGCGGCCTAGGGTGATCACATAGCTACCTCAAACCCTGTCCTGCTCCGGCAGCAGCAGTGCGAAAAATGCAGCGGGGATGAACAGCCACGAAGCCATCAGCAGCACTCCGGCGAAGTCTCCCTGCACCTTGTTGAAAATCCCAAAAAACACGACGCCCACGGCTGATAGGATGCGGCCGATGTTATAGCAAAACCCGGCTCCCGTGCTCCTCAATAGCACCGGGAAAAGCGGCGGCAGGCACATGGTGAAAAGCCCAAAGCAGCCTTGCATCACACCGATGATCGCGAACAGCCCGTATGTCATTTGCAAACTATGGACGCTGGAAAACGTGAAATACATCACCACGAAATATCCTGTTAACATCAGCGCAATCGCTTTCCCGTATCCCATCAGTTTCGCCAATGCACCGGCCGTGAAATTTCCGATCAGTGAACCCACCATGATCCAAAGCAAGGCCATCACCGTTGCCTGGTCCTTCGCTACTTTCGTCACGCCCACTTCGGCCAAACTGCGGATGTAGCTTTGCTGCCAGAACATGAACGTCCAATGCGCAGTGAGGGAAACGGCGCAAATCAACATCACGCGCCAAGTGATGCTCCTCACCTGCGGCCCAAACAATTCACGGATCTTTGGCGCGGGCTGCTCTTTCCTCGCTTCCGTCCATTCCTCCGTTTCCGGCACCGCGCTGCGAATCCACAGCGTGATGAATGCGGGCAAAACTCCCACGAGGAAAATCCATTGCGGCGGATGACCTTTCAGCAGCGCTCCGGCGAGACAGGCTAGCAGAATTCCGCAGTTCACCGCGCTCTGCAAGGTCGCTGCGATCCATGGCCGCCACTTCTTCGGCCAGGTTTCTGATAGCAAAGAAGCACCCACCGCCCATTCGCCGCCGATGCCGAGTGCCGCGAGAAACCGGAACGCCATGAGGTGCCACCACTCGGTGGAGAAATAGGAGAGCCCAGTGAAACACGCGTAAGTTAGAATTGTCAGCACCAGCGCCTTGCTGCGGCCTAGCAGATCCGCCACCCGCCCGAAAAATCCGCCTCCGAGCGCCCAGCCGATGAGAAACGCGGCCTGGATGATCGACGCCTTTTTCCCGACATCCGGGTTCGCCTCGCCGGTCATCAGCAGCTGCGCCACGAATGCCGTGGCGACGAGCGTGTAGAGATGCATGTCCAGCCCGTCGAACAACCAGCCGAGCCAAGCCGCGACTCCCGATCGCACCTGTTGGGGTGATAGATCGCGAAGATGTCGGACCTCGTGGGGCGGCTTGTGGGCGATGCTCATCGGTGGCTGATTTCTTCAAGCAGCCGCGCTCCAATGACGAGGCAATTCATCCGCCAATTCCAGTTCCGATCAACTTGAGGAACTCACTCGCCGCGCGGGTCGGCGGTCGCTGTCCGGGCCAAACCGCGACGATTTTCCGCTCCGGCCGGGGAGACTCCAAACTTCGGTAAACTGGTGCTTCGGCGCGGGCGGTCTGCATCGCCATCGCCGGAATCAACGAAATGCCGAGCCCGGCCCGCACCAGCGACTGGATCGTTTCCAACTGCGAACTGCGGAAGCTGATGTTAGGCCGAAGCTCGCGACGGTCGCAGAAACGAAGCACTTGGTCACCGAGGCAATTGCCCTCCTTCATCACGATCAGACGCTCATTTTCGAGGTCTGCGCTGGTGATCTTTTTCTTCCCGGTTAGGCGATGGTCAGTCGGCAGGGCAAGCATCAGTTCTTCGCCAAATAGCTCGCGAACCTCCAGTCGCGGATCCTGGATGGGATGGCTCGCCAGCACCAAATCGACCTCGTAAGCCAGCGCCAGTTTGAGCAGCCGGGCAGTGGTGTCTTCCTGCACGACGATTTCCACGCCCGGAAACTTTTCAGTGAATGCGACCAGCGCGCCAGGCAGCAGATAGGGGGCAATGGTCGGCAGAACGCCGATGGTTAGGACGCCGCGCAGCATCTCCCGGGCGTCGGCCGCCTCGCGTTTTGCGTGATCCACCTCTTCGAGAATTCGCTTGGCGCGGAGGAGAAATGCCTCGCCGGCAGCAGTAGGCTTTGCGGTTCGTTTCATTCGGTCGAACAGCCGCTCGCCGAGTTCCTCCTCCAGCTTGATGATCTGTTGGCTGAGCGATGGCTGCGAGACGTGGCACTGTTCTGCGGCGCGGGAAAAATTTCCTGTTCGCGCGACCGCCACCACATACCTGAGTTGATGCATTTCCATAGGCTGTGGCTATGGTAACGACAGGAAACAAGTATTTCAACAATTGCTTTCCAATCTCCAGGCTCCGCGTCATGTCCAAGCTACCTGGCAACGAACTCCGCCCGCTTCTCACCACTTCCGCGGGTAATCCCATCGCGGACAACCAGAACTCTGCCACTGCCGGCCCGCGCGGTCCGCTGCTGATGCAGGACTATCAGCTGTTGGAAAAGCTGGCTCATCAGAACCGCGAACGCATCCCGGAACGAGCCGTCCATGCCAAGGGATCGGGTGCTTATGGAACTCTAACGATCACTCACGACATCACCGCTTACACCAAGGCGGCGATCTTCGCAAAGGCCGGAAAACAGACTGAGCTATTCATGCGATTTTCTACTGTGGCCGGTGAAATGGGCGCTGCCGATGCCGAACGTGATGTGCGCGGATTCTCCATGAAGTTCTACACGGAGGAAGGGAACTGGGACCTCGTGGGAAACAACACGCCGGTCTTTTTCGTGCGCGATCCCTACAAGTTTCCTGACTTCATCCATACCCAGAAACGCCACCCGAAGACTCACATGCGCAGCGGCACGGCAATGTGGGATTTCTGGTCGCTCAGCCCGGAAAGCCTCCATCAGGTGACCATTCTTTTCTCGGACCGAGGACTGCCCCGCAGCTACCGGCATGTGAACGGCTACGGTAGCCACACCTACAGTTTCATCAATGCTAACAACGAGCGCTTTTGGGTGAAGTTCCATTTCAAAACGCTCCAAGGCATCGAGTGCATGACCAACGAGGAGGGCGAAAAGCTCATCGCCAAGGACCGCGAAAGTTCACAGCGCGATCTGTTTGAAAGCATCGAAAGTGGAGATTTCCCCAAGTGGCGATTGCAGGTGCAGATCATGCCGGAGAAGGAGGCGGAAACCTATCGCTGGAATCCGTTCGATCTAACCAAGGTGTGGCCCCATGCCGATTATCCTCTGATGGATGTGGGAATCATGGAACTTAACCGCAATCCGGAGAACTACTTTGCCGAGGTCGAGCAATCGTCGTTCAGTCCTTCTAACATCGTTCCGGGCATTGGATTCTCGCCGGACAAGATGTTGCAGGCGCGGATCTTCTCGTATGCCGACGCCCACCGCTATCGAGTCGGGACGCACTACGAAATGCTGCCGGTCAACCGGCCGCGTTCGCAGGTGAACCACTACCATGCCGATGGTGCCATGCGGTTCGATATTCCCAAGGCGACCGATGCTTACTACGAACCTAACACGTTTGGCGGGGCGAAGGAAAATTCCCGTTTCGCCGAGCCGCCGCTTGCGATTTCCGGCGATGCGGATCGATACAATCACCGCGATGGAAACGACGATTATACACAAGCCGGCAATCTTTTCCGTCTGCTGCCGCAGGAGGAAAAGGAGCGCTTGTTCACCAACATCGCAGGAGCCATGGAAGGCGTGCCGGAGCTGATTGTCCGACGTCAGTTAGGACATTTCCACCAAGCCGACCCTGCCTACGCAGCTGGCGTGGCGAAGGCGCTCGACCTCGTCTATCAATCCGAACAAGCCGCCGAATCCGCGCCGACCATGGCGGGTGCATAAGGAGTTGGGGCGAATGGCACGTAGTTAAGGCCAATTTCGACAAAAGTCCGATTAGAAAAGAGCCTCACGCGAAGCCGCGAAGTCGCGAAGGTTTGAATAGGCCGTTGACGCATTTGTTGGCCGCAGAGCGGCCATGGTTATGGGGTGTCGACATTCTGTCGACACGGGTGGACAGAATGTCCACCCCCCTTGACGTCGTCGCTTAACTACGTGCCATTCGTCGTCCCTCCTTATTTCGTCGGAATTTATATGAACGCTTAATCATTATGAGTAATACAAAAGACAACGACGAGGCGCGCTATGCGGAGCTTCAGTTGATCGCGCTCGACTACGCCCGCAACGGCGAAACCGACTCCCTCGCGCCGATGCTTGATTCCGGCCTGCCGGTGAACCTTCGCGACTCCAAAGGCAACACGTTGTTGATGCTGGCATGCTATCACGGCTATCTGGACACCGCCCGTATGATCATCGAATACGGTGCGGATGTGGACCGACGGAACGACCGCGGGCAAACTCCGTTAGGCGGCGTGGCTTTCAAAGGCTATCCTGAAATCGTGGAGCTGCTGCTCAAGTGCGGTGCCGATATCAATGCGGACAACGGCGGCGGAATGACGCCGATCATGTTTGCCTCGATGTTTGGCAGAAGTCAGGTTGTCCACCTCTTGCAGGCGAGGGGAGCCTCGCTGGAGAGCCGCAACCGCTATGGCATTTCCGCGAAATGGACGGTGGCAATCTGCCAGTTCATCTATCGAATCTTCCGTCCGGAAGCGCCGCGGCGTCTGCGATCTGGTTGATAGGCCTATTTCAAATTCTCCAAAGCGTGGCTCAGTCCGTCGAGGCACTCCTTGCGGGCCTCAACGGAGACCTGGGCGCGGTTGCGGTGGAACCATGCGAAGTTTTGCGGCTTGTAGGCATCGTTCGTTCGCATCGCCTGCGATTGAACCTGTCCTAACAAACTACGGAATTTCTTCTTTAAATCCGAATCGCTGAGTGAAGTTTTTCGCGTGGCGAGTTCGGTGTTCATGCGGATTAGCGTTTTTACCAGCTCGTTGTTTTCATTCTTTTGGATGATTTGCATCGCGGTCACGTTGCCGCCGATTTGGGTGTCCAGCCGCATGCCGTTTTCAAGGGGCTTCAGTTGGATCATGGCGAAGCAGAGCCGGGTGAAATCATCGAACTCTCCCACGGCTTTTCCTTCTGCGAGAAACGCGCCGATCTTCATCGTTTTCCATTTCCATTCCTTGTTCAAACGGCAGGCGAACCTTCTCACTTCGCCCTGCCTTGTGCCTTCCGACCACAGGTCCTTGCGTTGACTTGTTAGGTGTGTCACTACCCCGATCGCTCTTCCCGACGCTTGTTCCACGACGGGACCGGGAAAG
>JADMIO010930485.1_pt1 | contig 25937 bp, 27 predicted proteins | sample 8958161 | NCBI WGS metagenome assembly JADMIO01 (sample SAMN16585339, study PRJNA669376) | soil metagenome | isolation source: Crop rotation soil | place: USA: Cullars Rotation, Alabama | collected 2011 | reverse complement strand
GCCGCGACTTCAAGTCACGTGAATTCCAAGCTTCGGATCCCACTGTGCTGGAAAGCCTGGAAGGAGCGGCATGAGCAAGACCGCGGTGCTCGCCTACTCGGGCGGCCTGGACACCACCTGCATCATCGCCTGGCTGAAGGAGCTCTACGACTACGACGAGGTCGTCGCCGTCCTCTGCGACGTCGGCCAGGAGTTCGACCTCGAGCAGTCGCAGGAGCGCGGCTACGCCGCCGGGGCCGACGACGTGCTGCTCGTCGACCGCCGCGAGGCGTTCGCGGGCGACCAGGTGGCGAAGGCGATCCAGACCAACGCGCTGTACGAGGGCAAGTACCCGCTGGTCTCGGCGCTGTCGCGACCGGTGATCGCGCAGGCGGTCGCCGAGCTGGCGCTCGAGCTCGGCGCCGAGGCTGCCGTCCACGGCTGCACCGGCAAGGGGAACGACCAGCTCCGCTTCGAGCTCGCCTTCCGAGCCAACTACCCCGGCGTCCGCGTGATCGCGCCGCTCCGCGACAAGGTCTGGACGCGCGACGAGGAGATCGAGTACGCGCAGGCGCGCGGCATCCCGGTCACGGTCACGCAGAGCTCGCCGTTCTCGTTCGACGAGAACCTGTTCGGCCGCTCGATCGAGGCGGGGGTGCTGGAGGATCCGTGGGAGGCGCCGCCGGAGGACCCGTATCTCCTGACCGCCGACCCGGACTCCGCCCCGGAGCCGACCGAGGTCGTGATCGGCTTCGAGGCCGGGCTGCCGGTCTCGCTCGACGGCGAGCCGCTCGCGATGACGGAGCTGGTCGCGGCCCTGAACCGGCAGGCGGGCGCGTACGGGATCGGGCGGATCGACATGATCGAGAACCGGGCGATCGGGATCAAGAGCCGTGAGGTCTACGAGGCCCCCGCGGCGATGACGCTGATCGCCGCGCACCGCGCGCTGGAGGACATCGTGCTGACGAAGGGCGAGCTGAACGCCAAGCGCGGGATCGAGGACACCTGGGCGCGCACGGTCTACGACGGGCTCTGGTTCTCTCCGTTGCGCGAGGCGCTCGACGCGTTCGTGGCGAAGACGCAGGAGCTCGTCACCGGCGAGGTGCGCGTGCAGCTCCGGCCGGCGGCCGCGGTCGTCAACGGACGCCGCTCGGAGAACGCGCTCTACGCCGAGACGCTCGCCTCGTACGCGACCGGCGAGACCTTCCCGCACGAGGCGGCCGAAGGCTTCATCCGTCTGGCGTCGCTGGAGGCGGAGCTGGCGGCGGCACGGGCGAGGGCGGTGCGCGTTTGACCCTGTGGCAGGGACGCGTCGAGGGTCGACTCGCGCCCGAGGTCTGGGGGCTCGTCAAGGCGGACGACGCGGAGCTCTTCCCGTCCGACTGCGAGGGGACGCGCATCCACGCTCGCCGGCTGGCGGAGGCCGGGATCCTCACGGCCGACGAGCTCGCCGAGGTCGAGAGCCGCCTCTCCGAGCTCGATGCGTCGATGATCGAGGAGTCGGACGAAGACGTGCACTCCGCGATCGAGCGACTGCTCGGCCCGGTGGGACGAAAGATCCACGCCGGCCGGTCTCGGAACGACCAGGTGGTCACTGCGTTCCGGCTCTGGGCTCTGGACGCCTGCGCCGAGGCGAAGGCGGGGATCGAGGCATTCGCCGGTGCGGTGCTCGACCGCGCCGAGGAGGGTGCCGGAACCGTCATGCCCGGCTACACGCACCTCCAGCGCGCGCAGCCCGTCACGCTCGGCCACCACCTGCTCGCGTGGGTGGAGATGCTCGACCGGGACCGCGACCGGTTCGCGCTCGCTGCCGCGCACGCGGAGCCGTCGCCGCTCGGTGCGGGGGCGCTGGCCGGGACGACGCTCGAGCTTCCGCATGTGCGCAACTCCCTCGACGCGGTCGCCGACCGCGACTTCGCGCTCGACTACCTCTACGCGTGCGCCGTGCTGTTCGTCCACCTGTCGCGGATCGGCGAGGAGCTGGCCCTGTGGGCGACCGCCGAGTTCGGGTTCGTCCGGCTGCCGGAGTCGGCGGCGACCGGCTCGTCGATGATGCCGCAGAAGCTGAACCCGGATGTCGCCGAGCTGGCGCGCGGCAAGGCCGGGACCGCGATCGGGCGGCTGACCGGCCTCTTGGCGACGGTGAAGGGCCTTCCGCTCGCGTACAACTCCGACCTCGGCGAGGACAAGCCGGCCGCCTTCGCGGCGCGGCGAGACGTGCGCCGGGTGCTGGCCGCGCTGGCGGTTCTCGTTCGTGACCTTCGCTTCGACGAGGAGCGGCTCGAGGCGGCCGCGGCCGACCCTGCGCTCCTCGCGACGGACGCCGCCGAGGCGCTGGTCGCCGAGGGCGTCGCCTTCCGCGACGCGCACGAGCAGGTGGCACGCGCCGTGCGCGAGGGCGCCTTCGATCCGGATTCGACCGCCGCGGAAAGCGTGGCGGCCCGGCTGGGCGAAGTCGGCGCGGCGGTCGCGGCCGCTCGTCTTCGGTTCTCGGCCTGAAGAGAAGGGCCAGTCTTCAGCCTGGCCCCTGCCTTCGGTGGCACCGGCGACAGGCCCGGGGACAGGCTGAAGCCTGTCCCTTCTACGTTCCGACGAGCCCGATTGCCTCGGCCAGCGTGAACCGGCCCGACCAGAGCGCGCTCCCGACGACCGCACCCTCGCAGCCAAGCTCGCGGAGGGCGACGAGATCGTCGAGCGACGCGATCCCGCCCGCGGCCAGCACGGGCACGCCGGCATCCATCACCTCCGCGAGCAGCTCGAGGTCGGGGCCGGCGAGCGAGCCGTCGCGGCGCGTGCTCGTCACGAGGAGGCGGGCGACCCCGGCGCCGGCGCAACGACGGGCCAGTACGCCGGCCGCCACGCCGGTGTCGCTCGTCCAGCCGTCCGCAACGACCAGGCCTTCGCGGGCGTCGACCGCGACGACGAGTCGATCGCCGAACCGGTCGGCGAGGGTCTCGACGTCGTCGAGGGCGGCCGTACCGACGATCGCGCGTGCAGCGCCCGCGTCGAATGCCGCCTGGATCGCGGCTGTGCTCCGTAGCCCGCCGCCCGCCTGTACCGGAACACCCGCGCCCGCGACCTGCTCGAGGAGCCCGGGCGTGGGGCTTCCCGAGAAGGCGCCGTCGAGGTCGACGAGATGGAGCCGCGTCGCGCCCTCCTCGACGAAGCGTTTCGCCGCTTCGTCCGGCTCGCCGCCCTCGATCGTCACCTGCTCGCGCCTGCCCTCGAGCAGCCGGACGCACCGGCCGTCGAGGACGTCGATCGCTGGGATCACATCGAAGCGCGCCATGGCAGCGTAGTAGCATGCTAACATGCTGACCGATGAGCACGACCGCGGCCGACGCCCGACATGACCTCGACGAGATCCAGGGTCTCGACGAGCTCGCGGCAGCCTTCCTGCGCCTGCGAAAAGGCGACGAAGCGAGGCGCTTCCTGCGTGACCTCTGCACGCGCGGCGAGCTGGAGGCGCTCGCGCACCGCTGGCAGATCGTCCGCCTGCTCGACGAGGGAGTGCCCTACCTGGAGATCGCCGAGCGGGTGCACACCAGCACGGCGACGGTCTCGCGCGTCGCTCAGTGGCTCCGCCACGGCACCGGCGGCTACGAGCTCGTGCTGCGCCGCACCCGCTAGGGGTCGGACGTGAGCGCCGGCGCGGGCGAGCGGCTGCTGGTCGCGGTCCCGTCGAAGGGGCGCATGGCCGCCCCGGCGCTCGACCTGCTCGCGGCGGCCGGGCTCCGCTTCGACCCGGGCGAGCGCGCCCTGCACGTCCCCTGCGAGAACGCGCCGGTCGAGCTGCTGCTCGTGCGGCCCCACGACATCCCGGAGTACGTGCAGGACGGGGTCGTCCACGCGGGCATCACGGGCGCCAACCTCGTCGTCGAGGCGGGGGCGGACGTCGTCCGGCTCGCCGAGCTCGGCTTCGCGCGCTGCACCCTGGAGGCGGCGGTGCCGACGACCGCGCCGCAGCAGGAGCTCGCCGACCTGGCCGGGCTGCGCGTGGCGACCGCGTATCCCGTGACGACGCGGGCGGCGCTCGGCGAGCGAGGGGTCGAGGCCGAGCTCGTCACGGTCTCCGGCTCCGTCGAGGCGGCGCCGCGACTCGGGTTGTCGGACGCCGTGGTCGACCTCGTCTCCACCGGTTCGACCGCCAGCGTCAACGGCCTCAGGCGCATCGGGCGGCTGCTGTCGTCGGAGGCGGTGCTGATCGCGAACCAGAACGCGCTCGCGGAGCGCGGCGAGCTCGTCGACCGGCTCGAGCTGATGCTGCGCGGAGTGGTCGCGGCGCGCAGCCGCCGCTACGTGATGCTGAATGCCTCCGAGAACGATCTGCCGACGATCCGCGACCTGCTGCCCGGCATGGGCGCGCCGTCCGTGCTGCCGCTGGCCGAGCCCGGTCAGATCGCAGTTCACGCCGCCGTCGACGCGGACGACATCTGGGACCTGCTGCCTCCCCTGAAGGCAGCGGGCGCTTCGTCGATCCTCGTCGTTCCGGTCGAGCGGCTGGTGCCGTGAGAGACGAGACCGAGTACAAGGACGGCAGCGAAGCTGTCGATCTTGGTGCGAGGCGATGTCGTGACGCCTCTGGCGTCGCGAGCGTCGCGGAGATCGTCGCCGACGTCCGCGACCGCGGTGACGCCGCGCTCCGGGACTGGTCGGAGCGGCTCGGCGACGGGGCTCCCGAGCGCGTCGAGCCGCGCGGCGAGCTCGACGCAGAGACGCTCCGGGCCGTGCGGGCGCTGGTCGCGGCGGTCGAGGCCGTCCACTCCGCGCAGCGCCCGCTCGACACGACCGTCGCGCCGCTGCCGGGGATCGAGGTCACGCGCCGCTGGCTGCCCCTCGACTCGGTCGGGATCTACGTGCCCAGCGGGCTCGTCTCGTCGCTGGTGATGACCGCCGTCCCGGCGCGGCTGGCCGGTGTCGAGCGGATCGCGGTCGCGACGCCGCGGCCGTCGGAAGCGATGCTGGCGACCGCGCGCGAGCTCGGGATCGTCGAGCTGTACTCGCTCGGCGGCGCGCAGGCGATCGCGGCGTTCGCCTACGGCACGGCGAAGATCGCTCCCGTCGCCAAGATCGTCGGCCCGGGGAACCGCTGGGTGACGGAGGCCAAGCTCCTCGCCTCGCGGCACGTCGCGGTCGACCTTCCCGCCGGGCCGAGCGAGGTGCTCGTCGTCGCCGACGACAGCGCCGATCCCGACGCCTGCGCCGCCGACCTGCTCGCCCAGGCCGAGCACGGCGCCGACGGGGAGTCGATCCTTTTGACCACGAGCCCCGGGCTCGCGGAGGCGGTCGCCGCCCGGGTCGGCGGGCGTGCGCGGGTCGAGGTCGTGGCCTCGCTCGACGAAGCGCTCGCCCGGGCGAACGACCTGGCCCCCGAGCACCTCGAGCTCCTGGTCGAGGACCCGCGCGCCCTCGCTGCCGGCGTCCGGAGCGCCGGCGCCGTTTTCCTCGGCACGTCGGCCGTGCTCGGGGACTACGCGGCGGGCTCGAACCACGTCCTCCCGACCGGCGGCCTGGCGCGGGGAACCGGCGGCCTGGGCCTGGAGGCGTTCCTGAAGCCGGTGCAGCTCGTCAGCGCCACTCCGGAAGCGGAGGCCTCGATCCGCCGAACGGTGGAGGCCTTCGCCGCGCTCGAGGGCTTGCCCCTCCATGCCGAGTCGATGGCGGCCCGGTCGTGAGCGCCAGGCCCCTTCCCGACGGGTTCGAGCCCTACGTCTGGGCGTCGACCGCCGAGGACGTCGCCGCTCGCAACGGGATTCCCGTCGCACGGGTGATCCGGTTCGACGCCAACGTCCCGCCGCTGCCGGGCGTGCCGCAGGTGCCGATCGGCGAGAGCTTCGCGCGGCTGAACGAGTACCCGGAGGGCACGTACCGCGAGCTGCGCAGCGCGGCCGCCGCCTACGTCGGCGTCGATCCGGCGCAGATCGTGCCCGGCGCGGGCGCCGACGGCCTGATCGCGCTCGCGGCGCGCACCTTCCTCGGGCCGGGGCGTCGCGCGTGCGTGACGCGGCCGACCTACCCGCTGTACGCGATCGCCTCCGGAATCGAGGGCGCCGAGGTCGGCGCGGAGCCGGCCGGCGCCGACCTGATCTGGGTCTGCAACCCGAACAACCCGACCGGCGAGCTCGTCGATCCCGAGCGGATCGCGGCGCTCGCCCGGGCCAACCCTCATGCCGCCGTCGTCGTCGACGAGGCGTACGCCGAGTACGGCGGCGCGAGCGTCGTGCCGCTGATCGAGCAGGCGCCGAACCTGGTCGCGCTCCGGACGCTCTCGAAGGCGTTCGGGCTCGCGGCGCTGCGCGTCGGCTACGCGGTCGCCTCGCCCGAGGTCGCACGCGAGCTCGACCGGCGCCGCGACCCGGCTCCCGTCGGGACCCCGGCCGCCCGCATCGCCGCGGCAGCCCTGCGCGAGCCCCGGCTCGACGTCGAGCAGACGGTCGCCGAGCGCGAACGGATGCGAGCCGCGCTGGCGGGCGCAGGGCTCGACGTGCCGGAGTCTCACGCGAACTTCGTCCTCGTCCGCACCGACCCGGCGGTCGCCGACCGGCTCGAGGCAGACGGCCTCGTCGTCCGCCGCTTCCCGGACGCGGTCCGGATCACGGTTCGCCTGCCGGCCGAGAACGACCTGATCCTGGCTGCGCTCGGCGCTCGGCCGGAGCCGTCCCGCGACCGTTCCGCCCTCGTTCTCCGCACCACCGGCGAGACCGCGCTTCGCGTCGCGCTCGACCTCGACGGCCGCGGACGCGCCCGAGTCGCCACCGGCGTCGGCTTCCTCGACCACCTGCTGACGCTGCTCGCGTTCCACGGCGGCCTCGACCTGGAAGTGCTCGCGGGCGGCGACCTCGAGGTGGACGAGCACCACACGGTCGAGGACGTGCTCGCCGCGCTCGGCGACGCGGTCGGCGGGGCGCTCGACGGCCGCGCCGGCGTCGCCAGGTACGGCTCCGCCACGGTGCCGATGGACGAGGCCCGCGCGACGGCGGCCGTCGACCTCGTCCGCCGGCCGCACGCCGAGGTCGCGCTCGCCTTCCGCGGCGACCGGGTCGGCGGCCTGGCGGTCACGCTCCTTCCCCACGCGCTCGAGCGGTTCGCGATCCAGGCGGGGCTGACGATGCACGTGGAGGCGGCCGGCGAGGACGACCACCACGTCGCCGAGGCCGCGTTCAAGGCGCTCGGCCGTGCGCTGCGCACCGCCTGCGCGGTCGAAGGCGCCGCCGTCGGCTCGACCAAGGGAGCGCTGTGAGGGTCGCGCTGGCGGACTACGGCGCCGGGAACCTGCGCAGCGTCTGCTCCGCCTTCGAGCGCGCCGGCGCCGAGCCGGTGGTCACCGAGGATCCCGTTGAGCTCGAGCGCGCGCCGCTCGCGGTGATCGCCGGGGTCGGCAACACGGCCTCGGCCGCGCGCGGTCTCGAGTCGCGCGGCCTCGCCGAGGCGCTCCTCGCCCGCGCGCGCTCCGGCCGGCCGCTGCTCGGCATCTGCGTCGGCATGCAGCTCCTCTTCGGCGAGTCGGAGGAGGGCGGCAGCGGCCTCGCGATCCTGCCCGGCCGCGTCGAGCGGCTGCATGCCGCCCGCGTCCCCCACATGGGCTGGAACGAGCTTCGCGTCACGGGGCCGACGGGACTGCTCGACGAGCTCGACGGCTCCGACGTGTACTTCGCCCACTCGTACGCCTGTGCGCCGGAGGCGGCGATCGCCGTCGCCGAGGTCGACCACGGCGGCCCGGTCGTCGCCGTGGTCGAGCACGGCCCGATCGCCGGCGTCCAGTTCCACCCCGAGTGCAGCGGCCCGGCCGGTGCGCACATCCTCCGGAACGCCCTCGCGTGGTCAAGAAACGCGTGATCCCGTGCCTCGACGTCGCCTCGGGGCGCGTCGTCAAGGGCGTCCGCTTCCAGGAGCTGCGGGACGTCGGCGACCCCGTCGAGCTGGCGACCCGCTACTCCGAGCTCGGCGCCGACGAGCTCGTCTTCCTCGACATCACGGCGACGCTGGAGGACCGGGGGCCGCTGCTCCGGCTGGTCGAGCGGGCGGCCGCCGAGCTCGAGATCCCCTTCACCGTCGGCGGCGGGATCGCCGGCCTCGAGGATGCCCGCGGGCTGCTCCGTGCGGGCGCGGACAAGGTCTCGCTGAACCGCGGCGCCGTCGACCGGCCGGAGCTGCTCACCGGGCTGGCCGACGAGTTCGGCTCCCAGGCGGTGGTCTGCGCGATCGACGCCCGGGCGGGGGAGGTCGTCACCCATGCCGGCCGCAACGCTCGCGGGATCGACGCGGTCTCCTGGGCGCGGGAGGCGGTCGACCGTGGCGCCGGCGAGATCCTGCTGACCTCGATCGACGCCGACGGGACGCGCAACGGCTACGACCTCGAGCTGACGCGCCGGGTGGCGGAGAGCGTGACCGTGCCGGTGATCGCCTCGGGCGGCGCCGGCGACGCCGCCCACCTGGCGGAGGCGTTCGAGGCCGGAGCCGAGGCGGCCCTCGTCGCGTCGATCGTCCACGAGCGGCCCGAGCGGCTCCCCGAGCTCAAGCGGGAGCTGCAGGAGGCGGGATGGCCGGTTCGGACCTGATCCCGGCGATCGTCCAGGACGCCGACGACGGCCGCGTGCTGATGCTCGCCTGGATGGACGAGGAGGCGCTCCGGCGCACGCGCGAGAGCGGCGAGGCGTGGTTCTGGAGCCGCTCGCGCGAGGAGCTCTGGCACAAGGGTGAGACCTCCGGGAGCACGCTGGCAGTGGTCGAGCTCCGCGACGACTGCGACGGCGACGCGATCCTCCTGCGCGTCCGGCCTGCGGGCCCCGTCTGCCACACCGGCTCGCTCTCCTGCTTCGCGCCGTGGCTCTGGCGCCGGATCGCCGAGCGCGCGCGCACCAGGCCGGAGGGCTCGTACGTCGCCGGCCTGCTCGACCAGGGCCCTGCTGCCGCCGCCCGGAAGGTCGGCGAGGAGGGCGTGGAGGCCGCGCTGGCCGGCGCGGCCGAGAGCGACGAGCGCCTGATCGAGGAGCTCGCCGATCTCTGGTTCCACTCGTACGTGCTCCTCGCCGCCCGCGGCCTCGACCCGGCCGCCGTCGAGGACGAGCTCGCCGGAAGGGCCCGCTAGCCGGAGCACGGACGGACGCCGCATATTCCGCCCGTGCCCCGGCCGGGGACCCTATACCTGCTCCTATCCGGGCGTGCTCGGAAGCGTCGACGCCTGGTGCACCGCCGCCGCAGCGACCGCGGGCCGCGGCAGCGCGTGCCCGTGGCCGACGTGGCCGTGCGATTCCGTGCCGTACCCGCCCGGGACCGGGATGTAGAACTCGGGATATCCCCACATGCCGTGCTCGTGCACGTCGAGGCCGCCGGTCTCGACCTCCGGGTCGACGCGGATCCCCCACGTCAGCTTCAGCGCCAGGAGGATCAGGAACGAGGCGCCGAAGGTGAATGCGCCGACGGCTGCGAGCCCGAGCAGCTGCACGCCCAGCTGGTGCAGGCCCCCGCCGTAGAGGAGGCCCTTCGAGCCGGTCTCGAGGCTCTTCGCCTGCGAGGGCAGGGTCAAGAGGCCGAGCGAGAGCGTGCCCCAGACGCCGGCCATGCCGTGCGCGGCGACCGCGCCGATCGGGTCGTCGATCCCGATCCGCTCGACGAGGAGGACACCGACCACGACGATCACGCCCGCGACGAAGCCGACCACGAGCGCGCCCCACGGGGCGACGAACGCGCACGCGGCGGTGATCGCGACGAGCGCCCCGATCGCGCCGTTCAGCATCATCGAGATGTCCGGCTTCTTGATCACCAGCCACGAGGTGACGAGCGCGCCGAAGACGCCGGCCGCGGCGGCGAGGTTCGTGTTCAGCGCGACGTAGGCGAAGAAGCCGAGCCCGCCGAGGTCGACCGACAGGGTCGAGCCCGGGTTGAACCCGAACCAGCCGAACCAGAGGATGATCACGCCGAGCGTCGTGAAAGCCATGTTGTGGCCGGGAATGGCATTCGCCTTCCCGTCGGCGTCGAACTTGCCGATCCGCGGCCCGAGCAGCAGCGCGCCGGCGAGCGCTGCGAGCGCGCCCTGGTAGTGGACGACGGTCGACCCGGCGAAATCCTGCATCCCCTTCGAGAAGAGCCAGCCGTCCGGCGACCAGATCCAGTGCGAGACGACGGAGTAGACCAGCGTGAACGCGAGCCCGAAGACGATGTAGACGTAGAGCTTCGTCCGCTCGGCCATCGCACCCCAGACGATCGCGAGCGAGACGCCGCAGAACACGACCTCGAACAGGTAGCCGGCGGCGCCCGGCACCTGGCCGAACCAGGAGAACGGCGCCTCGCCGATCGACGTCAGGTCGGCGGTGCTGGGGAAGAAGCCCGAGCCGCCGACGAGCCCGTTGCCGCCGTCGCCGAACGCGATCCCGAAGCCGACGAGGTAGTAGACCACCGACGCCAGCGCGAAGATCAGGACGTTCTTGGCCGCGATGTGACCGACGTTCTTCATCCGGGTCAGGCCCGCCTCGAGGAACGCGAAGCCCGCCTGCATGAACATCACGAGGATGGCGGCGAGGACCACCCAGATCGTGCTCGTGGCGTAGAGCAGCTCCCTGTTGGTCATGCGGCGACCTCGACTTCCTCCAGCGCGCTCCCGGTCCGGTTGTGCATGACGGAGGCGATCGGGGTCGTCCAGACGATCCCGTCGCCGGACTCGTTGCCGCTCCTCGCCGCGTCGACGATCGCCGCGACCACGGCGGGTGCCTTCGCCTCCGACGTGACGAAGATCAGCAACGCCTTCGGCAGGAACCGCGACTCGAAGACGCGTCCGCGGTACTCGTGCGTGATCCCGCGCTGACGGCCGTGGCCGACCGCCTCGACCACGGTCACCCCGACGTGGCCCGCCTCGGCCTCGACCGCGTCGATCACGGTCTCGATCCTCTCCCGGATCACGATTGCCTCCACCTTGACCCAGCTCAAGGGCTCCTCCTTTCGAGTAGCACGGTGTCCCGCCAGACGCCGTCGAGCCGTCCGATCCGCTCGCGCGTGCCGACGATCCGGAAACCGCAGCGCTCGTGGAAGGCGATGCTGCCGGCGTTGTCCGCGAAGACCGAGGCCTGCACCGTCCAGAACCCTGCCCGGTCGGCGCCCTCGAGCAGGCGTTCGAGCAGCGCCCGCCCGACTCCCTGCCCGCGCGCGCCCTCGGCGACGTAGACGCTGTTCTCGACCACGCCGGTGTAGCACGCACGGCGCGAGGTCGGAAGCAACGCCGCCCAGCCGGCGATCTCCCCGTCGCGCTCGGCCACCAGCCGGTGGTCGCGGAGGTAGCCGTCGTCCCAGCCGGCCCAGTCGGGCGCAGACGTCTCGAAGGTGGCCAGCTTCGTCGCGATCCCCTGCTCGTAGATCGCCTTCACGGCCGGCCAGTCGCTCGGTTCCATCGGTCTGATCTCCATCGTCTTGGACAACGAAATCGTCTTGGACCAACAAAAAAAGCCCCAGGACTCGAAGTCCTGAGGCCCCATTGCCTCTGCGACGCCCTCGGCGGCGACGCGCTTCAACAATAGAAGCATTGCCGGACGCGGTCAAATGCGGCGCGCGGCAGCTGTAGGCCTTCGGCCCCGCCGCGTTTGCGCCCCCGTCGAGGCGTCTGCTAGCCTCGGCGGCTCGATGTTGCTCTTCGGCTGACACGTCATCTCGCGCACCGCCGCTCTGTTGGTCTCAGAGTCGATGCCGGTGGTCGCCGCGTCCCGTGTCCTGTCGTACGCCTGGAGGAGCAGCACTTGAACGCCGTCGAAGCCCACGCCGTGCAAATTGAGAACCTGCGCAAGGAATTCGTCCGGAAGGACGGGCGGAAGCGCTCGCGCGTCGACGCCTTACGAGGGCTCACCTTCGAGATCGGTCGCGGCGAGTGCATCGCCATCCTGGGTCAGAACGGCTCGGGCAAGTCGACTCTGGTCCGGCTGCTCTCGACGCTGCTCCTGCCGGACGGCGGGACCGCCCGGATCTTCGGCCATGACATCTCGGAGACCCGGACGGTGCGGACGCTCGTCAACCGCGTCTCGGTCGAGGCCTCGTTCTTCAAGAAGATGTCGGCGACCGAGAACCTCGCGTACGCGGCGCGGTTCTACGGCCTGACGCCGAAGGAGACGCGCGAACGGATTCCGGTGATCCTCGACCGCGTCGGCTTCCCGGCCTCGCGCCGCAAGCACGCGATGGAGAACCTGTCGCGCGGAACGCAGCAGAAGGTCGCGCTCGCCCGCGCCCTCCTGACCTCGCCGGTGCTGCTCCTGCTGGACGAGCCGACGACGGGGCTCGACCCGCGCTCGAAGCTCGAGGTGCAGGACTTCATCCGCGAGGTGCGCGCGATCCACGACACCACGATCCTGCTCTGCACGCACGACCTCGCCGAGGCGGAGGTCCTCGCCGAGCGGATCGGAATCCTCGACGACGGCCAGCTCCTCTGCCTGGAGCCGGCCGACGAGATCAAGGAGCGCTACGGGGTCGAGACGCTGGAGGAAGCGTTCTTCGCAGCCACCGGCCGGACCTTCGAGGACGAGCGCGAGGAGGAGGAAGAGGAGGTGAAGGCATGACCGCGATAGCCGCCCGTGCGCGCCACGAGCTGATCGGCCTGCTCGGCGTCGTCGAGCGGAACTGGTACCTCGTCAAGCGCTACGCGATGTGGGAGCTCGCGTTCTTCGTCTGGACGATCGCGAACACCCTCTCGATCGTCTTCATCTCGAAGGCGGCCGGCCTTCCGCCGGCGCAGGAGGAACGGCTGACCACCGTGCTGCTGATCGGCGCCGTGATCTGGGCCTACCTCGGGATCATCTTCGAGATCCTCACCGAGACGGTCGCATGGGAGCGCTGGGAGGGGACGATCGAGTACACGTTCATGGCGCCGCTCTCGCGCCCCGTGCACCTGATCGGCATGGGCCTGTTCGCGATCGCGTACGGGCTCGTCCGGGCGACGCTGATCTTCGCGGTGGTCGCGGCGATGTTCGGGCTGCACATGCCGGACGCGAACTTCGCGACCGCGCTGATCCTGCTCGGGATCGCGTCCGTCTCGTTCATCGGGATCGGGATGATGACCGCCGTCCTGCCGCTGATCTCGCCGGAGAAGGGCACGCAGCTCGGCTTCATGGCGCAGGGGATCATGCTCGTCGTCTCCGGCGTCTACTACCCGGTGTCGGTGCTGCCGCAGTGGATGCAGTGGATCTCGACGATCTCGCCCGCGACCTACGCGCTGCGGGGGATCAGGGCCGCCATCCTCGAGGGTGCGACGCCGGCGGACGTCTGGGGCGACATCTGGCCGCTGCTCGTGATCGGCGCAGTCGCGATCCCGCTCGGGCTCTGGGTCTTCCGGCGGGGCGAGCAGTACGCGAAGCGCCACGGGAAGCTGAAGCGGTCGGGATAGTCGCGCGCCCTCGTCCACACCGCCGCCTGACCCTGTGGACGAGTTGTCCCAGAAACGTTTCACCCCCGGTCTCAGAGACTGGGTGAGAAACGTCACGAACTCGGACGCGGCTGTTTCGGGCAGCTAGCGAACGACGAAGGGCGGGCTGACCGCCGTGAACGCGTTCGCCTTGTAGGCGGTGGCGGCGACGCGCAGCGTGATCCGGTAGCGGCCCGGCCTCACCTTGGCCCGCACCATCCTCGTCGGGATCGAGGCCCGCGTCGTGTCGCGGATCGTCGCCGTCGGCCGCGACGAGCCGACCCGCCGGTATGTCTGGGTGTAGGCGCAGTCGGCGTCGCAGGTCAGCACGCGCCGCTTCCAGTCGACGAGCGGCTTCGGGGCCAGGAGCGCCGCACAGCCCGCGATCGTCCGCGCGCGGTAGCGCCTGGCCGCGGCTGCGACCGGGGCGCGGCTCGACTTCGGCGTCTGCCGGTCCGCGTAGTAGACGCCCGACTGCCAGTCGCCCAGCGCCGGCTGGTCGATCAGCCGGAACACCATCAGGGTGCGGACGGTCGGCTGGCAGGCGGCGAGGTGGAAGCCGTCGGCGTAGTACTTCGCCTGCGTCGCCTCGCTGACGGGATGGGTCGTCGCCGGCTCGGTCCCGGTGTAGAGCGACGCGCGGGACGGCGGGATCCTCGCCTCGACTCCGAACTCGTCGTAGACGAGCGGCAGCGTCTGCCCCTTCTGCTTCGTCCCGCCGAACGCCCGCTGGAGCAGCGAGATCAGCTTCCCGTAGTCGGCGATCGTCACCGTGTTGGCGAGCGGGTTGTGCCTGAACGTGGGCGGCAGGTCGGAGCGCTCCATGTACGGGTGGTAGGAGAACGCGTCCATGATCGGCTTCGCCCGGTGAGAGGCCCGGTACGCGGTGCCCATGTCGAGGATGAACCGGGAGGGGGAATGCGTGTCGCGCCCGGTGCCCCGCTTGTTCGTGCCCGAGTGGGCGAGGGTGCCGCCGACGATCTCGACCCGGGGCACAACGCGCTTGACCGCGTCGTAGGTGCGGGCGAGCAGGCGCTCGTAGCCGACTGCGGCCGCGTCCTGCCCCGAGGGGCCGAACTGCGGGGACCAGAACAGGTTGAGGTTCGGCTCATTGCCGACGATCACGTGCTTCAAACCCGGCAGCCCCGTGACGACGCCCGCGAGCCAGTTCGCGAACCGGGTCTGCTCGGCGGTCGTGCGGGGCGTCTGCGAACTGTCGGCTGGATAGGCGTCGAGGTAGACGTCGCTCCCTGCCACGCGGGCCGCGGCGACGCCGTTGCGAAGATCGGAGAGCAGCCCGGGATCGATCACCGTCTGGTTGCGCTGCCAGGTGACGGTCACCCGCGAGGTGTCGCCGAGGCCGGCGCTCTTCATCAGCGCAACGGTCGGCTGCTGGAGGCTCGCGTCGAGGAGCTCGGGCACGACCGAACCGATCTTCAGCGGAGTCCGTGCCGCTGCCGTCTGCGCCGCCCACGCCGCGGCCGCGACCAGGAGCAGCACGAGCGAGACCCCCCTCAGGCGCATCGGGCCAGGGTACCTGGGGTCGCGGAGGATCAGGCCGGAGAAGGCGCGCGGTAGTTCGGCCGCACTCCGGCCTCGCGGAACCCGGCCCGCAGGATGTTGCGGTAGGAGCCCGACGGCCGCCGGTCGTCGAGCTCGCCGGTCTCGGTGACGACCGTCGTGCAGCCCTGCCGGCGGGCGTCCTCGATCCGCGCGGCGAGAATCGCGCTCTGCGCGCCGCGGCCCCGGAAGTCCGGCAGTGTCGCGCCGAATCCGAGCCAGCCGACGCCGCCGTCGACGTACAGCGCGCCGGCTCCCGCGGGCCGGTCGCCGTCGTACGCGACGTAGCAGGACCAGCCGGGGCGGCCGACGACGGCGGCGGCGAACGCCTCGCTCCAGCCGGGGAGGCCGTAGCCGCCGGCGACGACCGCGGCGAAGTCGCCGGCGCCGTCGGGCTCGACCGGGACGATCGAGAGGTCGCAGGTCGCCCGCCGCGGCGACACGCCGCGCGAGAACTTCATCCAGCCGTAGTCACGCGCGAGCCCGTGCGCCTCGAGCTCGGCGCCGAGCCCGCGGGAATCGGACACCCACCAGGCGACGTCCCCGTAGAACGCGGCGATCTCGTCGAGAGCATCGACCGAGTCGAGCCCGAGCACCCGGTTGAAGATCCGCCCCTCCAGCCGCGGCAGCTTCAGGCAGACGGCGCCGCCGATCTCCGCCACCTCGCACAGCTCGGGCGTCGCCCGGTACGCGTCGGCGTAGGCGGCATGCTCGACCGATTCGAGGTCGACGATCACGTTCGACAGCCTACTGCGCTATGCTCGGAATGTCCGTAGGCGACGTTGCCTCGGGCGCGGGAGCCCTGCTCGTCGAGGGACAGGATCCGCGCTCGGGGCTTTTTCGATTTCTGGGGAGGAAGACGCATGGCGCAGCAGGTCGAATCGCAGAACCGGGCGACCTCCAGCGAGGAGGCCCGCAAGGAAGTCGTGGCGAAGTGCAAGACCGAGGGGATCGAGTCGATGCTCCTCTGGTTCACCGATCTCGAGGGGCACCTGAAGAGCTTCGCGATCACGCCCGACGAGCTCGAGGGCGCGCTCGACGACGGCATGGGCTTCGACGGGTCGTCGATCACGGGCTTCAACGCCATCGAGGAGTCGGACATGGTCGCGATCCCGGACCCGAACACGTTCGTGGTCATGCCGTGGCGTTCGGGCGAGTCGAAGGTCGGTCGAATGATCTGCGACGTGGTCACGCCCGACGGCAAGCCGTACGAGGGCGATCCCCGGCACGTGCTGCGGCGTGCGCTCGAGCGGATGGAGGGCCTCGGCTTCGACACGTTCAACGTCGGCCCCGAGCTCGAGTACTTCCTGTTCGAGGACGCGAAGGGGACCGAGACGCTGGACGAGGGCGGCTACTTCGCGATGACGACGCAGGACGCGGCGACCGAGCTGCGCAACGAGACGATCCAGGCGCTCGAGAAGGTCGGCATCCCGATCGAGTACCACCACCACGAGGTCGGCCCGTCGCAGCACGAGATCGACATGCGGTTCGCCAGCGCCCTGGAGATGGCGGACCACACGCTCACCTACCGGCTCGTGGTCAAGGAGATCGCGGCCAAGAACGGCGTCTACGCGACCTTCATGCCGAAGCCGATCTTCGGCGAGAACGGCTCGGGGATGCACACGCACCAGTCGCTGTTCACCGACGGCCGGAACGCGTTCTTCGACGAGGAGGACAAGTGGCATCTGTCGGAGACCGGCAAGGCGTTCATCGCCGGCCAGCTCCGCCACGCCCGGGAGATCGCGGCCGTGTTCGCGCAGTGGGTGAACTCCTACAAGCGGCTCGTTCCCGGGTACGAGGCGCCGGTCTACGTCGCCTGGTCGCAGCGCAACCGCTCGGCCCTGATCCGGATCCCGCTGTACAAGCCGGGCTCGGAGCAGGCGACGCGCGCGGAGATCCGCTGCCCCGACCCGGCGTGCAACCCGTACCTGACCTTCGCGGCGCTCCTGCACGCGGGGCTCGAGGGAATCGAGAAGGGCTACGAGCTACCCGACCCGATGGAGACGAATCTCTACCACCTGACCGCCGAGCAGCGGCGCGAGCGCGGCATCACGGCGCTGCCCGAGACCCTCGGCGAGGCGATCGACGAGCTGTCCCAGTCGGCGCTCGCCCGGACGGCGCTCGGGCCGCACATCTTCGACCGCTACGTCGAGATCAAGCGCAAGGAGTGGGACGAGTACCGCGTCCAGCTGACCCAGTGGGAGCTCGACCGCTACCTGCACGCGCTGTAGACCCCAACTACAATGCGAGTACGCCTCGCCACCCTGCGGCGGCGAGGCCGACTGACGGCCGACTGCGAGCTGCGCTCATCCGCAGCTCGTGGTCGTTCATGACCCTGAAAGTGCTGCGCACTTTCAGGGTGTGGGACCAGTCAGAGGAGGGCGCGCCCCACCGCGCCTCTCCCGTGACGCCTGGTCGGCTGCTAGCCGAAAGACTGGATGGACTCGCGCACGAGGCGCAGGCCGATCACGCCGCTGCGTCCGTCGATCGCGCTGATCGCGTCGGCGGGCACCAGCCTGCGGCGGCGGAGGAAGCCCGACCGGACGGCGAGCGCGTCCGGAACGTCCGGGGAGGTGCCGTACATCGGTGCCTCGACCCGGCCGACGACCCGCCCGCGCGCGTCTGCGACCAGATACCCCGTCGTGGAGGTGAGATCGATCGCGGCGGCGGCGGAGCTCATCGCTGCCAACGCTATTCCCCGCGTGTAGGGGAAAGACACGCGATTCGTAAGGATTTCATTAAGGGGCCGGGCATCACGACGTTGCCGTCTTCGACGACTGTCGGCCGAGTCCTACGGCTTGAAGATCATCAGCGCGAGGATCCCGATCACAAGCGCGAAGCTCGCGTAGTTCAGGGCGAGCGCGGTGCGGTCCGCGACCGCCGCGCGCAGCGTCTCGCTGGGCCGGTCGCCTTCGGCCTCCAGTTGCTCGGCCAGCTCGCGTGCGTGCCGCAGCCGCTTGCCGCCGGGCCCCGCCAGCGCGCCGGCCGCCAGCCAGAGGACGATCGCCGCGATCACCCAGCCGTCGCTCAGCGCGACGCCGTCCGGGTTGTCCCGGGTGAGCCAGATCCCGAGGGCGAGAGCCCCGAGCGAGCCGATCCCGACCACGAGCACCATCGGCCGGACGAGCCCGAGGAGCACCGCGACCTCGCTCGGCCGCTCCCGGCGCATCGCCGCCCGGTGGAGGATCCCGGCGGCGATGCTGCCCGAGACGAAGCAGAACGCCGCCAGCAGATGGAGGGCGAGCAGCCAGCCGTAGGTGGACACGGACAGGAAGGATAGGGAGCCGGCAGCCCTACAATCGCGGTCGTGGACGTCCCCGCGCGCCACCTGCGCCTCCTGACGGACACGATCGCCGCGGTCAACTCCACGCTCGACCTCCAGGAGGTGCTCGAGCTGGTCGCCACCAACGTCGCCGAGGCACTCGGCACCGATGCGTGCTTCGTCTACCTGTACGACGAGCGCTCCGGGGAGCTCGTCCTGCGCGCGACCCGCGGGACGTCGGTCGAGGAGATGACCCGCCGCCCGCGGATGCGTCCCGGGGAGGGGATCACGGGCGTGGCGGCCGAGGAGCGCCGCCCCGTCATGATCGCCGCGCAGGCCCATCTGGATCCGCGGTTCAAACGCTTCTCCAACCTGCCGGAGGAGGAGTACGAGTCGATCCTCGCCGTTCCGATTCTCGCCCGCGAGAAGCTGGAGGGCGCGCTGAACGTGCGCACGCGCGAGCCGCGGGAGTTTTCGGGCGCCGAGGTCGACCTCCTGCTCGCGATCGCCGCCCAGGTGGCGCAGTCGATCGAGCACGCCAAGCTCTACGCCCAGGCGCAGCGGCGGGTCGACGAGCTCGAGGCGCTGGCCCGGATCTCGGAGGCCGTCTCCGAGTCGCTGTACCTGGAGGAGTCGCTGGAGGCGATCGTCAAGACGACCATGGACGCCGTCTCGGCGACCGGCGCCGCCCTCGTCCTCGAGGACGGGAAGATCGCGTGGCCGGAGGGCCGCCCGGGCGGGCACGCGGTACGGACGCCGCTGCGCTGGAAGCGCCGCCAGATCGGCGAGCTCGTCGCCGACCGCGACACCCCCTTCACGGACGACGAGCGTGCGCTGCTCGCGTCGATCGCTCACCACGCCGCGGTGGCGCTGGAGCACGGCCGCGCCGTGATGCGGGGCGTGCTCGCCCAGGAGATCCACCACCGGGTCAAGAACAACCTGCAGACCGTCGCCTCGCTGCTCCGGCTCCAGGCGCGAGGCGACGTGGTCGACGCTCGGCGGGCGCTCGACGATTCGGTCAACCGGATCCTCGCGATCGCGGCCGTCCACGAGGTGCTCACCGAACGGCGCGACGAGAACGTCGACCTCGGCGACCTGCTCGAGCGGCTGCGGGCGATGCTGGTGCAGGGCCTCGGCGGCGACAAGGAGGTCGCCTCCTCGCTCGAGTCGGTGCCGCTGGCAGGCGGGCGCGCGACGGCGCTCGCGCTCGTCTTCTCCGAGCTCTTCCAGAACGCCCTCGAGCACGGCGGCGCGTCCGTGCGGATCGAGCTCGCGCAGCGGAACGGCGACGTCGTGCTCGCGATCGCGGACGACGGGGGCGGGATCGACGGAGCGCCGCAGGGAACGGGGCTGTCGATCGTGGAGGCGCTCGTGCGCGACGAGCTCGGCGGGACGCTCTCGCTGGCTGACGACGGCGGGCTCCGGGCCGAGGTGGTCTTCCCGGCCTAGACTCGCCGTGTGCGGATCCTGATCGCCGAGGACGAGACGATCATCCGGCTCGACCTGCGCGAGCTGCTCGAGAGCGCCGGGTTCGAGGTCTGTGCCGAGGCGAAGGACGGGGTCGAGGCGATCGAGCTGGCGGCGTCGGCGGAGCCGGAGCTCGCGATCCTCGACGTCAAGATGCCGCGGCTCGACGGGATCGAGGCTGCGCGGCGCATTCTCGAGGAGCGGCCGATGCCGATCGTGATGCTGACCGCCTACGGCCAGGACGAGCTCGTGTCGCGGGCGGTCGAGGCAGGCGTGTTCGGCTATCTGGTCAAGCCGTTTCGCGAGGCCGACCTGCTGCCGGCGATCAAGGCCGCACGGGCACGGTACGAGGAGCTGGCCGCGTTGCGCGACGAGGCCGAGTCGCTGTCGGAGGCGCTCGCCGCGCGCAAGTCGATCGAGCGGGCGAAGGGGCTGCTGATGGCGAAGGAGGGGCTGAGCGAGCAGGAGGCGTTCGAGCGCCTGCGGCGAGCCTCGCAGCTGGCGGGGCGGCCGCTGAAGGTGGTCGCGGACGCGCTGATCGCGACGTTCGAATAGCCCTTTTCGGACATCTTGACGCGCCTGCTACTAGGGACTGTCCCTTGAGCTGGCGGTTCGGGACACGGCCCGAATGGACAGGGCGTGCTATCCCTCGACGTCGAACTCTTCGTACAGCACGGGGTCGGTCCCGATCAGGTCGAGGAGCTCCCGCGGGAAGTCGTCGGGCGCGTCGTCCCACTGCTCGATCACCCCGAAGCGCTCGGTGTCCTCGTGCGAAATCCAGGTGCGGTGGTCGCCTTGGGGCAGGCGCGGGCGGAGCTCCTCGATCGTCGTCTTCGAATCGGCCAGGTTCCAGAGCAGCAGGCGGACGATCACGGCAGCGGAACGGCGAGCCCCTCGGCGCCGAGCTCGGAGGCGGCCGGCTCGTAGCCCGAGCGGGCGAGCAGCTCCAGGCCGAGCCGGGCCCGGCGGACGCGCTCGCGGGAGAGAGCGACGGTGGTCGCCTCGAGGTGCGTGCCGGCCGGGTAGACGTCGGGTGCGTTGCGCAGGCCGAACTTGACGTACACCGGGGCGGCGACGCGGATGAGCTCGGGAATCTCGTGCAGGCGGACGAAGCCGCCGATGTTGTCGGGCGCCTCGACGTAGACGTCGAGCGGGACGTCGACGGCCGCCCGGATCGCCGCGATCTGGGCGAGACTCAGGTCGGACGGGAGGTTGATCGTGTCGGCGCCGAGCTGTTCCAGAACGCGCGCGGCGGCCGGGTTGGCCGCGGGGAGCATCACGGAGATCTTCGCCTGCATGTCCTCGGGCAGCAGGCCGGAGCGGCGCGCCTCCCCGAACACCGCCAGCACGCCGACGTCGGCGATCAGCACGCTGCGGAAGCCGTGCTCGGCGGCGCGGCGGGCGTCGTCGAGCGCGGCGACGACCTGCTCCTGGCCCCGTGCGGTCGGGGCGAAGACGCCGCCCGCGGGCGCGCGGGCCGCCGCCGAAGCGTCCCAGGCGGCGTTCGGCCGGGCGAAGAGACTGACCTCGACGCGCGCGTCGGCAGCGGTCCGCGCCAGCTCGTCGAGCTCGGCGTCGGTCTGGAGGAACACGCCGCTTCCCTGGGAGACCCGGTGGACACGCACGTCGAGCCTCTCGGCCTCCTCCAGCACTGCGTCGAGGCAGCGGGGGCCTTCGGTGCTCGGAATCTCGACCCGGTACCGAGCGCCGTCCGGGAACCGCTTGTCCGAGTCGGGCAAGTCGTTGAGATCGCCGGGCGGCAGGCCGATCGAGTGGAGGAAGTCCCGCGTCTCGCTCATGCGCGCGAGCGTACTAAGGGTCTGGCCCCGCAGGGGTCCGACCCTGCAGGGTGGGCGCGATTCGATTCTGCGGGGACAGACCCCGGGGTCTGTCCCTACGAGCCGGCCTGGGCCTGCTCGAACAGCGTCTCCCAGCGGTCGAGGAGCGACTGGAGCTCGTCCCGGGCGGCGCGGTGCGCGGTGAGGAGCTCGAGGTCGCTCCAGTCGTCGGCGAGCTTCCGCTCCAAAGTCGCGACCGCCTCCTCCTGCTCGGCGATCCGGGCCTCCACCTGCTCGAGCTCGCTGCGCCGGCGGGGCCGGGGCCGTTCCGGCCGTGGCTTACTTCGTGACGTTTCCAACCCGGTCTCTGAGACTGGACCTGCGCCGACATTGGAACTCTTTGTCCACAGGGGGCTCGCCCGGACGTAGTCGGCCCACCCGCCGTCGTAGCTCCGGGTCGTCGCGTCCTCGATCGCCAGCGTCCGCTCGGCGACCGCGTCGAGGAGCGCGCGGTCGTGGGAGACCAGCAGCACCGTCGCGGGGAAGTTCTCCAGCGCCGCCTCCAGCGCCTCGCGGCTCTCGAGGTCGAGGTGGTTCGTCGGCTCGTCGAGCACCAGGAAGTTCGCGCCCGAGGCGACGACGACCGCCAGCGCGAGCCGCCGCCGCTCGCCGCCGGAGAGCACGGCGACCGGCTTCTCGTGCGACTCCCAGCCGGAGAAGAGAAAGCGGCCGAGGAGGTTCTGCGCCTCCGGGCGCCGCAGGCCCGTCATCGACTGGACGCACTCCAGCACCGAGCCGCGCTCGTCGAGCTCGGCCTCGTGCTGCGAGAAGTAGGCCGGAACGACGCCGTGGCCGAGCCGCGCGACGCCCGCGTCGGCCGAGCGCCGCCCGAGCAGGGTCTCCAGCAGCGTCGTCTTGCCCGAGCCGTTCGGCCCGACCAGCGCGACGTGCTCCCCGCGCTCGATCGCGAGCGAGGCGTTCTCCAACAGGTGCTTGTCCCCCGCCGAGAGCGAGAGGCCCTCGACCTCGACCACCGTCCGACCGCTCCGCGGCGGATTCAGGAACTCGAAGCCGAGCCGCCTGGAACGTCGGGTCAGCAGCCCCACCTGATCGGAGACGACCGCCTTCTCCTTCCGGAGCCGGCCGATGTGCGTGAGCTTCGCCTGCGCCTGCTTCGCCTTCGACTTCTTGTATCGGAACCGGTCGACGAAGCGCTGGAGCCGCGCGATGTCGGCGTTGTAGCGCTCGACCGACTTCGACGCGTCGAGCAACCGGGCGGCCTTTTCCCGCCGCCAGACGTGCCACTCGCCCGGGAAGTACGTCGACCGCCCGGCCTCCAGCTCGAGCACGGCGGTTGCCACCGCCTCGAGGAACCAGCGGTCATGGGCGACGAGGAGAACGGCCGCGTCCATGCCCACCAGCGTCCGCTCGAGCCACTCGAGCCGGTCGACGTCGAGGTGGTTCGTCGGCTCGTCCAGCAGCAGCAGGTCCGGGTCGCCCGCCAGAGACCGGGCCAGCGACGCGCGCGTCAGCTCCCCGCCGGAGAAGGTCTCCAGCGGCCGGTCGAGCTCCTCCTCCGCGAACCCGAGCCCGCGGAGCGTCGACAGCGAGTTCTCGCGCCACCCGTAGCCGCCTGCGTGCTCGAGCCGCGCCTGCGCCTCCGCGTAGCGCGCCAGCGTCTCGGGCCCGTGCTCGCCGGCGGCCATCGCGTCCTCCAGCCGGCGCAGCTCCTCCTCCAGCTCGACCAGGTCGCGCGCGCCGGACAGCGCGTACTCGCGGAGGGTCAGCCCGAGGTCGAGGGGAGGCCGCTGGTCGTGCAGCGCCACCCGGGTGCCCTTGTCGAGGACGACCTGCCCGCCGTCGATTCCGGTCTCGCCGGCGAGCATGCGGAGCAGGGTCGTCTTGCCGGCGCCGTTCGGCCCGGAGAGCGCCAGCCGCTCCCGGCGCTCGACCTTGAACGAGACGCCGTCGAAGAGGAGCCCGCCGGACAGCTCCTTGCGCAGGTTGGTTCCGATCGCGACGGCCATGCCGCCGTACAGGCTAGTCAGGCCCTGGCTGCCTCCGCGATCGCCGCGGCGTCGATCCCGTACGCGGCGAGGAGCTCGTCCGGCTTGCCCGAGCGGGGCATGTCGCGGACGGCGAGGTGGCGGATCTCGGCGCTCACCCCCGCCGCGGCGAGCGCGGCCAGCACCGCTTCCCCGAGTCCGCCCTCCGGCCAGTGATCCTCGGCGATCACGAGCCTGCCCGTCTCCTTCGCGGCGGCGACCAGCGTCGCGCCGTCGATCGGCTTGATCGAGTAGCAGTCGATCACGCGCGCCGAGACGTCCAGCGAATCCGCGGCCTTCAGCGCCTCGTGCACGGTGATCCCGCAGCCGACGAGCGTCACGTCGCTGCCCTCGCGAACGACGCGGCTCCCGCCCACGGGGAAGTCCTCGTCCGGCCCGTACAGCACCGGCGTGTCCGGCCGGAGCGTGCGGATGTAGGAGATTCCCTCGAGGTCGGCCATCGCCGCGACCAGCCGGGCGGTCTGGTTGCCGTCGCAGGAGTGGAGCACCGTCGATCCGTGGACGGCGCGCATCGCCGCGATGTCCTCGAGCGCCATCTGCGACGGGCCGTCCTCGCCGATCGAGATCCCCGCGTGCGAGCCGGAAAGACAGAGCGTCGCCCGCGAGATCGCCGCCATCCGGATGAAGTCGTACGCGCGCGAATGGAAGGCCGCGAAGGACGATGCGAAGACGCGGTAGCCGCGCGCCTGCAACCCGACTGCGGCGGCCGCCATCTGCTGCTCCGCGATGTACATCTCGAAGAACCGGTCCGGATGCGCCTGCTTGAAGATGTCGGCGAAGGTCGAGTTCGAGACCTCGCCGTCGACCGCGACCACGTCGCCCTGCGCCGTTCCGACCGCGGCCAGCGCCTCGCCGTATGCCTTGCGCGTCGCCACCTTCGATCCGACCTCGTACCGAGGCAGCTCGAGCGGGCCCGTCTCGAACCGGTGCGGCTCGCCCGGCTCCGGCTTCGCCACCTCGATCACGATGTTCCGCAGGCCTCCGAGCTCCTCGATCGCCGCCTCGGGGTCGTCGAGCGCCTTGCCGTGCCAGCCCTCCTTGTTCTCGACCGCCTTGACGCCCTTGCCCTTGATCGTCCGCGCGATCACGACGGTCGGCTTCCCGGACGTCGCTTCCGCCTCGGTGTAGGCGGCCTCGACCGCCTCGACGTCGTGGCCGTCGATCTCGATCGCGTGCCACCCGAACGCCTCGGCGCGCGCGCGGTAGTGATCGAGCTGCCACTCGTCCATCGTCGGCCCGCGCTGCCCGAGCCGGTTGACGTCGAGGATCGCGGTCAGGTTGTCGAGCTCGTAGTGCCAGGCGTGCTCGAACGCCTCCCAGATCGAGCCCTCCGCCGTCTCGCTGTCGCCGCAGAGCACCCACACGCGATACGGGAGCCGGTCGAGGTACTTGCCGGCGATCGCCATCCCGACGCCGATCGAAAGGCCCTGGCCGAGCGAGCCGGTGGCGACGTCGACCCACGGGATCAGGGGCGTCGGATGTCCCTCGAGCATCGACCCGAACTGGCGATAGGTGAGCATCTCCTCGTCCGGGATCGCGCCCGCGGCGCGGAACATCGCGTACAGCAGCGGCGACGCATGGCCCTTCGAGAAGATCAGGCGGTCGTTCGTCGCCAGGTCGGGCGCGGCGAAGTCGTAGCGCAGGTGCTTGGCCAGCAGCACCGCCATCAGGTCGGCTGCGGACATACCGGAGGTCGGGTGCCCCGACTTCGCGGCGGCCGCGCACCGAACCGAGTCCACCCGGAGCTGCTGCCCGAGCTCGCGCCAGAGCTGAACGTCGTCCATGTGGGTAACGTAACTCTCGTATGCGAGTCGCCGTCGCGTTCGACCACCGCGGCGTGAAGCTGCGGGAGCGGGTTCTCGAGGAACTGACCGTCCTCGGCCACGAGACGGTCGACCTCGGCACCGACGACGCGGCCGTCCGCATCGACTATCCCGACAAGGCCCGCGAGCTGGGTGAGGCGATCCGCGCGGGCGACGCGGAGCGCGGTGTGCTCGTCTGCGGCTCGGGTGTCGGCGCGTCGGTCGCAGCCTGCAAGCTCGACGGGATCCGGGCGGCCGTCTGCCACGACGGGTACTCCGCGCACCAGGGCGTCGAGCACGACGACATGAACGTCCTCTGCCTTGGCTCCGAGGTGGTGGGCGCGGAGCTCGCCGCCGACCTCGTCCGCACCTTTCTCGGCGCCACCTTCGGCGGTGGCGAGCGCTACGTGGAGCGACTCCGGAAGATCGAAGACCTGGAAAGGAAGACCTATGCCTGACTCGAGACTCAACCGGCTCTCGGCGCTCGGCCAGAGCGTGTGGCTTTCCAGCACATTGGGATCCTAAGCTTAGAATTCCACGTGGACAAGTTGTCGCGGCCGCTTCTATAGTGTCACCTAAATACTAGTGACTCCAGCGTAACTGGACTGGCCACAGTTAGGCCGCAAATGTAATCACACTGGCTCACCT
>JADMIO010549051.1_pt1 | contig 25946 bp, 27 predicted proteins | sample 8958161 | NCBI WGS metagenome assembly JADMIO01 (sample SAMN16585339, study PRJNA669376) | soil metagenome | isolation source: Crop rotation soil | place: USA: Cullars Rotation, Alabama | collected 2011 | reverse complement strand
GCGACTTCAAGTCACGTGAATTCCAAGCTTCGGATCCCACTGTGCTGGAAAGCTCGGAATGGCTTATGAGCAGGTTGGAATGTATGACCAGGCGCTTGCCGAATTTCAGAGAGCCCGCCAGTTAACCAAAAAGATTGAAGAATCCGATTCCGTTCTGGCGCATACCTACGCTCTTTCGGGCAACCGGAAAGAAGCCGAAAAAATTCTTGATAAATTAATCAAAAATCAGGCCTACCCGCAATCGATTGCCATCGTTTTTGCCGGACTCGGCGATGATGCAAAAGCCATCGAGTGGCTCAAAAAAACCGATAACCCGATGTCAAAATGGGTTTTGCAAAACGATCCGCGTTTTGATTCGTTAAGAACGAACGCCGATTTTCAAAGAATTTTTCATTAGAAGAAAGTCGAGAGTCAAGAGTCGATGGTCAAGAGTCCGGGGAAAATTCCTGTTCCTCTTGACTCTTTTCACATTTTTTCACAAAATTTTATCTCCTTCTTAAGGACTCCGCGCAAGATGGCGGTTTAAGCTTGCCGAATCTTTGGGAGTCTATATGAAAAAAAATCTTTTAAGGCTGATGGTGGTTTCCTTTTTGTTAGGGACAATCTCTTTCTCCTCCTCCTCCTCCTCCTGCGTCCAAAAAAACGGGACGGTCTCCGGTAATAACAGTGGAAACACCATCAAAATCGGTGTTTATGGCGATTTAAGCGGGCCGACCTCGAGCTTCGGACAATCGACCAAAAACGGCGTCCAACTGGCGGTTGACGAAATAAACGCGGCCGGCGGAGTGGTGGGAAAGAAACTGGAAATTGTCATCGAAGACGATCAAGGCCGACCCGAGCAGGCCAAAACGGTCGCCTCCAAGCTGGTTGTCCAGGACAAAGTACAGGTGCTCATCGGCGAAGCGACCTCGACCAATAGTCTGGCCGCCGCGCCCGTCGCGCAGGAAGCAAAAATTCCGATGATCACGCACGCTTCGACCAATGAAGGTGTTACGCAGGTCGGAGATTATATTTTTCGCGTTTGTTTTATCGATTCGTTTCAAGGCGCGGTGATGGCAAAGTTTGCCGCCGGGAGCCTCAAGGCGAAAACGGCCGCCGTTATCGGTGATGTCAACTCGACCTACAGCAAAGGTTTAACGGAGGTTTTCGAGCAGGAATTTACGAAACTCGGCGGAAAAATCGTCAGTAAACAATTCTATACGCAAAACGATCCCGATTTTAAAGGCCAGTTGACGACGATTCGCGCCCTTAACCCGGATGTCATCTATATACCGGGTTATTACGGCCAGGTCGGGATCATTGCCAGACAGGCCCGCGAGCTGGGCATGAATATGCCGCTTCTCGGCGGCGACGGCTGGGATTCTCCCGAAATCTGGAAGCTCGGCGGCGAAAGTTTAAAGAATACCTATATTTCCAATCATTACACGTCGGACAACCCGGCGCCGGAAGTCCAGAATTTCGTCAAATCGTACAAGGCAAAATACGGGGCCGAACCGGATTCGATGGCGGTGCTGGCGTTTGATGCCGTCAATCTGCTGGCCGACGCCATCAAGCGCGCCGGCAGCGCCGATTCGCAAAAACTGCGTGAATCACTCGCCCGGACCAAAGAATTTCCGGGTGTCACCGGAAAGATCACCATCAATGACCAGCGGGATGCCGTTAAGTTGGCGGTTGTCTTGGAGCTTGACCCGGCCAAAAACGGATATACCTACAAAGACACGATTTACCCGGGCGGAATGAGTCCGGCGGCCAATTCGGCTTCGTCCCGGTAATCTCGGGCGACGCTTTTTCGGGTGACAATTTCCGGACAGCAGGAGACAAAAATGAGATTAATTTGGAGTGTGTTAATAACGGTTTTATTTGGTCTTTTCAACGTTACCGCGCAGGAGGAGGAGAAAGCAAAGGGCGGCTACGACGCCAATCCGATGGCATTAATTGAAACCGAGCGCGAATTTGCCAGAATGTCGGTCGAAAAAGGCATCAAAGCGGCTTTTATCGAATATTTAGCCGAGGATTCGATCATTTTTCCGCGCGGCGTTCCGGTTAACGGAAGGAAAGTCTACACGGAAATTCAGGGAACCGGCGGTTTCGGCTTGACCTGGTATCCGATTTTTGCGCAGGTTTCGGCTTTCGGCGATCTGGGCTACTCGACCGGGCCCTATGAATACCGCGCCGACCCGAAAACGGAAAAGGCGGATATTTACGGAACTTTTCTGACCGTCTGGAAAAGACAGGCGGACGGCGCGTGGAAAGCGGTTCTCGACCGCGGTGTTTTTCACCAGAAACCGGCTGAAGCATTGGTGCTGCAAACCTTATTGACGGCCCCGAAACCGAAGGATACGGAAAAAATGAATCCCGAACGCGAGCGCGCTAAAATCAAAGACCTCGACGCCAAGCTTTCCGCCGAAACCTTTAAAAAAGGTGAAGCCAGATCGCTTCTGCGAGTGGCGGACAAAAATATTCGGGTTTACCGCGAGAATAAATTTCCGCTCGTCGGAATTGATGCCGCCCGCGCCGCGCTTTTAACCGAGCCGGGTATTCTCAGTTGGAAACCGCAGTTTGAAGATATTTCGAAATCGGGCGACCTCGGATATTTCTACGGCGTTTATCAGCTCAGGGACAAGGCCGGAGCGGACGGAAAAGTAATTGAAGAGGGAACTTATGTTCGCATCTGGAAAAAACAACCGGATGGGAAATGGAAGGTGGCGCTCGATCTGCTTCGCTCGAGCAAGAAGTCCGGTTGATGAATAAGTCTGTCGATAAATTATTACGCTGTCTTGAGGCGGGAGATAAAAACTGTGTTTCCCGCAAAGGCCGGTTGGGATTTTATAAAATTTCACAAAAATTTACCCGTCTTCTAAGGATTTGAAAACGGCTCCTGCTCATAATCGGGGTAATGTTTTCAACAAATCCCGGAGGCGCATGCTTTGATGCCGACTGAAATTACCGATTCCGTTAAACCGATTGACGATGCTCATGTTCCCGTTTCCAAAAGCCGGAAAGTTTTCCAGCCGTTTGTTCCGGCGGATGCCTGGCTGTCGGAATTTACGTTGCGCGCCGTTTTGGTCGGCTCGGTTCTCGGGCTGCTTTTCGGGGCGGCCAGCATGTATGTCTCGCTCAAAACCGGTTTGACCGTCTCCGCTTCGATTCCGATTGCCGTCATGTCGATTTCGATCTTTCGCGCGCTCGGTAAAACCTCCATCCTGGAAAATAATATTTCGCAAACGACCGGCTCGGCCGGCGAATCGATCGCCGGGGGAATTTCTTTTACCATCCCGGGATTGCTGGTTTTAGGCTATGACTTGCAAATTGCGCCGACCACGATCATTGCGTTGCTCGGCGGCTGGCTCGGGATTCTGTTGATGATTCCGCTCCGGCGGGCTTTGATCGTCAAGGAACATGAGACCCTGATTTATCCGGAAGGCACCGCCTGCGCGGAAGTTCTGGTGGTCGGGGAAAAGGGCGGCACGGAGGCCAAAACGGTCTTTACGGGGCTTGGCATCGCTTTCGTCTACCGGCTTTTGATGAGCGGCGCCCGGCTCTGGAACGAAGCCCCTTCCTACATTTTTAAAAATTATCAGGGAGCGACCGTTTCCGTCGGCATTTCGCCCGAGCTGCTCGGCGTCGGCTACATCATCGGGACGCGCATTGCCTCGATGATGCTCGGCGGTGCGGTTTTATCGGCGCTGGTCCTGATCCCACTAATCAAGCTTTTCGGAGCCGGTTTTACGACGCCTTTTTTCCCGGCCCAACCCAACGGGAAAATAATTTCGGCCATGGCGGCGGGTGAAATACAGGATTTATACATTCGCTATATTGCGGCCGGAGCGGTCGCGGCCGGCGGGATTATCAGTTTGATCCGGGCTTTGCCGAGCATTATCGGCGCTTTTAAGGCTTCCGTCGGAAGTTTCGGCGAAAATAAATCAGCCGGGGACGCGGCCAAAACGGCCCGCACCGACCGCGATATACCGATGAGCTTTGTCATCGGCGGCATCGGCGTTTTGGCGATGGCGATTTTTATCTGGCTTTCATCGGCGGGCGAAAACGGATTTTTTATCAGTCTGGTATCGGTCGTTTTAATTCTGGTTCTCGGTTTTTTCTTTGCGACGGTTTCCTCGCGCATTACGGGCGAGATGGGCTCTTCGGCCAACCCGATCTCGGGCATGACGATCGCCGCCATTTTACTGACCTCTCTTGTCTTTCTGCTGCTCGGAAAGGGCGGGGTCGATTCCCGGGTCCTGGCGCTTTCGGTCGGCGCGATTGTCTGCGTCGCGGTTTCAAATGCCGGAACTACTTCGCAGGACTTAAAAACCGGTTTCCTGGTCGGCGGAACGCCTTCAAAAATGCAGTGGGGCCTGATGGTCGGCGTCACCGCTTCGGCAATGGTGGTGGCCTGGACGATGACCTTTTTGAACGATTCTTACTCGAATCTGCTGCCTCGTTACTATCCTTCGTACCGGGTTCAAATCGACCCGACACACGATGAAGAATGGAAAAAAGGCGATTTGCGCGGCAAAGAGCCGGCGGGCGGGAAATATCTTATTCACCGGCTGCCGGTTGATGATAAAAGCGCTGACGGGACGATCATTCCTTCGGGCCAATATCTCGTAGATTCGGCGGGTGAAATTCATTACCAGCTGAATCCCGGCATTAACGGCGTTCGCACGGCGCTTTCCGACCAAAAACTGCCGACCGGGCCGATGGCCGTTTCAGCCGAAAATACGAAGCTCGTGCGTGGGCTCGACGACCGGCTTTACCGCTCGGTCAAAATCACCGACGGCGAAAACGCCCGCACTTTTTATGTTGACGAAGGTGGCATCGCCCGGTTTGAGGAAGTTCAAACCACCGCCGATTCGAAATTCGACGCGCCGAAAGGTCAACTGATGGCGATTTTGGTGGACGGCGTTTTAACCCGGAAACTTCCGTGGTCGCTGATTTTAATCGGTGTGTTTATTTCGGTTTTGCTGGAGATAATCGGAATTTCGGCGCTGCCGTTTGCCGTCGGCATGTATTTGCCGTTTTCCACATCGGCCACGATTTTTGTCGGCGGGGTGGTGCGCAGCGCGGTCAGCCGGATGATGTGCGGCCGCCGAAGCGCGACCGATGAGGAAAGCGGGCCGGGAGTGCTTTACAGTTCGGGATTAATTGCCGGAAGCGCCGTTGCCGGATTGCTGATCGCCGTTCCGCAAGGTCTGGGCGCCGATAAAACCATCGATCTGGTTCAATACCTGCCCGGATGGTTTGCGGAAACAAATTTGACGGCCATTCTGATGTTCGGGGTTCTGATTGCGACACTCTATTATATTGCCCGGCACGGTTTATCATCGGGTAAAGGAAAATAGCAACAACGAGTCGAGAGTCGTGAGAAATCCTTCGACTCTCGACTCTTGACCCTCGACTCTTTAAGCTATTGACTATAAAAAATCTGCGCCAGTTTTTTCAGTTCTTCACTCTCTACCTGAACATAGGTTCTGGTCGGATATAAAGCATTTTCCTTGCCGAAATTATTTAGAAATTCTTCGACTGCCCGGTAAAGCTCGGCGGCCTGTTTATTTAATGCCGATAGTTGGTCTATTTTCTTTTGTTGTTCAGAATCATTCATAATTTCTTTTGTATTTGCCGTAACTTATTTATTGCTGCCAGGAAGCGCCGCACCGCAAGCACAGTTGGGATTCATGCCATTCCTCGATTTTGGAGCTCCATTTCACTTTATCCTTAAAAGTCGTTTGCCGGTAGCTGAAATGAAGAGTTTTAAAATAGCCGATTAAGGCAAAAAATAATATTAGAACCTGAAAATGATTGCCGAAAAATACCTTTAGAATATCATTGCCGACACTTCCGACGATCATTCCGATAACGCCGCCAAGCACGGCGACAAATAGTTCGAAAGCGCCGAGAGCCGGTTTCGGCGGCGGCGCCGTTCTCTCCAAAATCAATTTTCTAAACCGGTATTTGTCACGCTCTCCGCTAAATCTGATCCTTCTTTCCAAAATCAGTTCGGAAAGACTATTTTCGAGCGCGATTTTGTAAATCCCGGCAAAGGAATAAGTATTGTCCGACTGGCAAAGCGGACAGGAGTATTGGGCGCTGTTCAATCTCATCGATCCGGTTTGAGACTTAATTTTTTAAGGTAATGCTAGTTGAGCGTTGAAAATACTTTACGAAAAGCAGAGTGGTGGATATTACTTTCCTGTGAGATAAGATACCAAAAAAGTTTTTAATAATATGCCGCCTATCCGACATATGCTTTCAGAATTTGAGGAAAACAATAAAATTCGATGAGCCAAAATCGATAAAAATTTCTCTCTCAGGGAAAATTGGAGGCATAAAGTTACTCTTAACTAATTCATTAATCGAAAAAAGAGTAGTTCTACTTATAAAAAATGTGCGTAACTACTCTTTCTTTCTTCCCGCATCTGTCCCATACTCAAGGTCAATGATTTTGATCGTAGATGACAGTTCACAGGTGCGTTTGATAATTCGTTTAATGCCGGCCGATTTATGAATGCGAGGACGGAGCGAATGCAAGGTTGTCATTGTCACGAATTACAATGATGCGGATGTCCGGCGGGCGGCCCATGAAGCCGGTGCCGGGACTTATTTTACCAAGGTAAAGTTGATTGATTTACGCCGTCTTTTTACGGATGAGCCGGTTTCCGACAATTATCCGAAACCGAAATTTATCTGATTTTTATTTAAAGGAAAACAAATGAAAAAAGCTTTTTATGTCCCGGCAATGATTATTTTGCTGTTTGCAGCAAACAACAAAGCCCAACAATTTACCGCCCGAAACGAAGCGAAACCGGTGGGATTCGAGCAATATACCAGTTATTTTGAGAATAACGATTCCGGTTTAAAAGGCGAAAAATCGTATCTCGTATTTACGAGTCAAAAAAAGTTCGACAAAATTTTCGGTTCCGCCGCAACGATGGGCCAAAACAGCTTTCTGCCGGACGACGTTTTCAAATCCAAAATCGTTGTCGCCGTCATTAAACGCGGCAGTCTCCGTAAATATGAAGATGTAAAAGTAACGGCGGAAAAAGGCAAATTAGTAATATGGTACAACGCCAAAGACGACGCGCCGGGAAGCGCGACCTTTAATTCGCCGCTGATTCTGGCGGTTGACAAAAGCTCCTATAAAGAAGTCCTGTTTATGGAAAACGGCAAAAAGTCAGGCACCGCCCGGCTTAAAAAATAAAGCTTACAGTTTTAAAGCGGAAACCGTTAACGGCGTCAGCTGTTAATTTACCGGCATTCTTTTACGAACCGACTTCAGCAAAGACGTACAACCGTCGGCGACTCTGAAAAGTTTTGAGCGGCACGTTAAGGAAGCTGAAAGACGAAAAAATGGTGGCGACGGGCAAAGTGAATTTCAGATAGGAATTAGGCGATTAAATAAACCTTGATATTCGCCGAATGAACATTTAAAATTACCACCCGAGAATTTTAAATTATTATGAGTAAGTATTTTTTGCCTATTTTGATTTTGCTTTTCGGCGCGCCGAGCCTGTTTGCCGCCGAAGATTTTCTGCTCAAAAAAGCTTCGAAAAATTTTGACGTAAAAATCAGGATTGCCGACTGCGAAGACGATAAGTGTGAAGGCAAAGCGACCGTTTATATCTTGAAAAAAAATAAAACGCAAATTTTGCAAACAATCCAGATGCCGAACCTGTACCTGGAGCTCGGCGACGACAAGAAACCGACCGCTAATATAATCGAGCTTTACGCCAATAACAGCGGTGTGGTTTTTGAGGATTTCAATTTTGACGGGGCGGAAGATTTAGCCTTGCGAAACGGCAACGATGCCTCCTACGGCGGACCGTCTTATGACGTTCTGCTGTTTTCGAAAGCATCCGGTAAATTCATCAAAAACCGGATTTTAACGAGATTAACAAGCGAGAGTCTCGGACTTTTTACGGCCGATAAAAAGGGGAAAACTCTGGAAACCTTTGATAAAAGCGGTTGCTGCTGGCATCAGACCACCCGCTATCGAGTCGTCAATAATCGTCCCGTAAAAGTTTATGTCTTTACGGAAGACGCGCAGGGCGGAGATGGCAGCAGGGTTCGGTTAACGACCGAAACGCTCGTCAAGGGCCGCTGGAAAAAAACGACCAAAATGGTTTTGGTCAAAGATTATTACAAAGAAAATTAAACAACATGATTAATAAAACAACAGGCAAAACGATAGTTAAATTTTTGTTTCCGGCGCTGATGATGACTGTATTGTTCGGCGTCTCAGGCGCAGCGTGGCCCGTCGATGCCGATCAAAGCACTGTCAAGGTTTACCTCGTTGCCCTGGGCGATAATGGGAAAACCGGTCAGAAAATCGGTTGTGAAGACAGCCTGGTGGCCGTCAATCGTTCGGTCAAATCAACCGGCGCGCCTTTGAAAGCGGCGCTCGCCGAATTACTGGCCATGCCGCGCCAATACAATGAGCAGCTCAATAATTTCTGGGGCGAGAATAGTCTTAAACTGAAAAGCGTTTCCGTGAGTAAAGGCGTGGCGACTATTCGGCTGACCGGAAAAGGCCCGTCCGTAGCCGGCGTCTGTGATGAACCTCGAATTATTTCGCAGATCGAAGAAACCGCCAAACAATTTCCGTCCGTCAAACGAGTCAAAGTTTTCGTCAATAACGAAAGTCTGGCTCAAGCTATTAGATAGTAATCCGGGAAGTCCGGGGGAGTCCGGGAAGAAAATATCTGCTTCCCGGACTCCCCCGGACTTCCCGGATTTTTCAGGTATTTATACGGTGATCGGCCTCCATATTTTGCCCGGTCCACAGTTTTTTTGAAGTCCAATCTGCGGGCGGAGAATTCCAGAATTCATCACTGGCCGGGAGCCCCAGAGGTAAAAGGCCGTTTGCACACAGGTAAAGGCTGCCGGTCGAAATATATGACTCGGCCAGTTTCGGCTGGTGTCCGCTGAATCCGATGGTCAGCCAGCCATTTTCATCAAATGTTCCGGGCGCTTCCATCATTCGTTTGATGACCGAAGTTAAAGCGCAACGCACCTGGGCCGGAGTTATGCCGGTTGGAAGCTGCTGTCTGAGGGCCATCTGTGCGAGCAATTGGAATGCCCCGAATCGATAGGCGATTGAGCGCCCTATGGCCGGAAATGTTCCTTCAGGTGAAATCAGACGCTCCTGGATCTCTGCATAGCGACGCGACCTGGCCAAAGCCCGCTTATAAAAAGCTTCATATTCGGCCCAGGCCTTTTGGGTTATTTCGAGGACCGTTAAAAGCATCGGATGAATGACGTAGCTATTGTAATAATCATAGTGAAATTCCGCGCCATCGCCGTAAATACTGTCCCCCTTATACCATTGCTCAAGTTGGCGCACGGCGTAATCGACGCTGACGCGATTCCATTGTTCCCCGATCAGGCAAAGAGCGGCTTCAATCGTGGCGGTAAAAAGCAGCCAGTTGTTGAAACTTGGTAAAATTGTCCGGGTGGCTTTTAAAGCCGTCACGATATTGGCCTGGGTCGGGGCATCCAGTTTTTTCCAAAGCTCGTTGGGCGCGCGAATGAGGGCAAGAGCCAGGAAAGCGGCATCGACGAGCGGTTGTCGCCCGTTGGAAAAATTCATAAAATCAGGCGACCGCGGGTTGGTCGCGGAGTTCAGCGCCTGGCGGGCCAAAGCGGCCATTCGGGTTTTTATCCGGGTTTCTTCCGGTGAGAGAGTCTCAAGCTCCAACCAGGGCGCCATACCCGAAAGCAATCTGCCAAAAGCTTCCAAATGAGAAAATTCACGCCGTTCGGCCGCAAACCCGGGAAGCGTTTCGACCGGCATTTTTTCCTTCAAACGCTGTTCGGCTAAATTACCGAGAACAGGTTCGCTTAAACGTATCAGAATATTCAACCAGTATGTCCGATCATCGCTGCCGGTGGCCGTCGCCTGATCTACAGCGGCATCGGAAGTCGTAACTCCAACCGCCCCGATGACGGCCATGGCACTTAAAAAATCTCGCCGGTTCGGCATTTTTGTCTTCTCCAGATAAATAAAAATGCGAGCACTTTAGCTGCCCAGCAGCAGCTTCCTTTCAGTTCTCTTTACCCTAATGGTTTTTCTGATAATAACAGACATTTTTTAGTTTTATATTTTTTGCTTGACTCTGGACTTAACGCAAGGGTGTAAACTGTTTTTTATGGACCGTTCGACGCTGCAAATCGGAGAACTTGCCACACGCTCCGGGGTGAGTGTCGATACCGTTCGTTATTATGAACGGCGGCAGCTCATCACGCGGGCCGTTCGCAGCAATGCCGGCTACCGGATTTTTCCGGTTGAAACCGTCGAGCGTATCCGGTTTATTAAACAAGCCCAGGAGCTGGGTTTTTCACTCGATGATATTCGGGAGCTTTTAACTGATAGTGATGGAGAAGCGGAATGTCGCCGGGTGCGTGATATTCTTCGCGAAAAACTGACCGAACTTGATAAACGCCTCAAGATGATGCGCGAATTTCGCCGCACGGTCGCGCGAAATCTGGCCAGCTGTGAACGGGAGCTTAACGAACATGGACAGGAAGCCCAGTGTCCGGTGGTCATCAACATTGAGCGGGCAGGAGGAGGAGGAGGAGGAGGACAAACCCAAAAGGCGGTCGGGAAGGAGACTAACAATGACGCGTAAATACGAAGTTGTCATATTGACAATAATTTTGTTAGGGCTGGCTGTTTTCGCGGGATACATCTTTATAGGCAGTAGTAGTAAGACGATGGCTGGCCAGGTCAACTATTCAACCGATCCGGAAAAATTAAAAACGGACTTCAACAAAGATAAAGGCAAGGTTCGATTAGTGCTGCTGCTTTCGCCAACCTGACCGCACTGTGTTCGGGGGGCTTCCGAAATTCAAACGAAAATTCTTGACCGGATCACGGACGAAAACCTGAAAATTTATGCGGTTTGGTTGCCGATGCGGCCATTTGACGGCGAAGCGAGCGTGCCGAACGCCATGAAAAAGCTGCCGGATAAACGCGTCGTTCATTTTTGGGACGGCGCTCAAAGATTAGGGAAGGCATACAAACCCGTTCTTGAACTCGACCGGACCGCCTGGGATGTTTATTTGCTCTATTCGCCGGATGCGGAATGGAAAGAGCACCCGCCGAAACCTGTTTATTGGATGCATCAGCTTGGCGTCGAGGTCGGGCAGCCGTTAGACGGTAAAATTTTAGCTGAAGAAGTCAGAAAACTTCTCGAATCGAAAAAGAAGTAGTGAAGATAGAAAATGTTAAAAGAGAAAACTGTCGTGAGCCGAAATAAATTACGCCGGGAAAACTCCTCTCGAAGTTATTGATTAAACCAGGGTTACAAGACGCAGGAGGAGGAGGAGTAAAACAATGGATGATTGTTGCAGTGAATTACAAATAGCGTGCGGGACGCCAACAGCCTGCCCCCGGTGCGGCGAATCGGGGCGCGCCGTTTGGCGGCAAACCGTCGTTCATCACGTTAAAAGCGCAAAGCTGGCTTTGATCGGTAATGCCGAATACAAGTTTTGCGCGGCGCAAAGCTGTGCGGTCGTTTATTTTGCGGAATCGGGGCCGGAATTTACCATCGACGATGTCCGTGAGCCCGTTACTTCCAAAACGGAAGGCGATGCTCGACCCCTTTGTTACTGTTTCGGTTTTACGGAAGGCGATGTCCGACGGGAAATAGAAAGCACCGGCGAAAGCACGGCGCCGGCCCAGGTCAGTGAATTTATCAGAGAAAGATTTTGTGCGTGTGATATTCGCAATCCTTCCGGCGCGTGCTGTCTGGGTAATATCCTTAAAACGGTTCAGCAACTGAAAAATGATTTGACGAAGAGAATATAATTTCGTTCTGCCGGTAATACGGGATTAGATATACTATTATGACACCTACAATTAAAGAATTAGTCGTCTATACACCGGCCGAAGATTTTGAATTGTCAAAGCGTTTCTATACCGCGCTTGGATTTACCCTGACCCCGGGTTGGGGCGATACGACGGATTGCCGGCTCGGCGGGGCGGTTTTTCGGCTGCAAAATTACTACGTCAAAGACTGGGCGGAAAACTTTATGATGAAGTTCGAGGTCGATAATGTTCAGGCGTGGTATGAACACGCCAAAAAGGTCATCGGCTCCGCAGATTTCGGAAATGCCCGCCATGACCAGCCGGAAACAATCGGCGAGACGAAAATATTCCATATCTGGGATCCATGCGGAGTCCTGCTGATATTTATCCAATAGGTTTATGAGGCGAATTCGCGCCGCCGTGACCTGAGACTCGATCGGCTTTTTCTCTTTTGATTTTAAACTGAGCGGACTCCCATAAATTTTCGAAAATCTACAAATGCTTGATCAGAAACTCGATAAGTTATCGGCGGCGGTCAGCTTAACGGTTCTTGAATTGGATTTTTACCGTCACGAGCTGATTCCCGCCTATCTTTTGGCAAACCTGATGTCTCCGGCATTATGGGCCTGGCGTTTCCAAAAAAGAGCTTACGGCAAAGACGATATTCTTTTAAGTCCTAAAAATCGTTTAAGCCAATTACAGAGATTTCTCCACCGTTATACTTTTACCAACTTACCGGGCGAGCCGGGCGGCGACCCCTGGGGGCTGCTTAACTTTCGTGAAGAGGAAAAACGCTTCGGAACCGATTTTATTCAAAGGGTAAAAGCCGGGTATGATGAAACGCTGAGAAAGCTTTTGGCGGAAAATCCCGAATCGCAATTCGGGCAGATCGTTAATCAACCTTATTACAGTGAAGGATTCTTTCCGCGATTAAAAAACGAAATTCCGGAGGTAATGAATGCCTTCTCGCTGATTGATCCCGAAGGTCGCGGCTCCGGTAAATGCGCCGCGCTGACGATGCTCTGGGCGGCGGCTTTGATGGTCTGGGCACGGTTTTCTCCCGACAAAATAACCGTTATCGGAAATCGCGCCCATACTTTTCTTTTTCTTGATGAGGAAGAAGGACATCTTTTAAATAATGCAAAGTGGTTCAGCCGGACCAGAATCAACAACCGGTCGGAATTGTCGGAATTTGTCAAAATAGTTTCTTCGGGTGCCGAAGCGACATTTTTTTATAATCCTTCGCACGGAATATGTAACTGTACGAATGCAAAGTCGGAAATTCCCCATTACGGTGTCAGTAAAATATTAACGACCGTCAGCAGCTTCATTTCAAATCCGATAAAACATCCGAGTCCCGATGACGTGCATTATCTGGAAACAAAATCCGGCCTCCCGAATCCTTTGGAATTTGATTCGGCGGAAGATTACCAAAAAGCGGTCTTTACTTTAGCCGAACGCTTTCCCGATTCTATTTTTGAGTTTGCCGTTTATGCGTTTCGCGGGCTCAATGTTCCGTATCCGCAAGTATATGTACGGGCCGCCAGTCGTGATTATCGAGCCAAAAAGCTGGCGCAAAATATTAAAAACCTGAACGACGCTTTGCAAATCATTTCCGGTATTACGGGGCAAACATCTATTTTTGAAAACCGCGACAGAATTGCCATGCCTGATGAAACTTTGTTTTTTAATACCGGCACCGACCGGGACCGCGCATTATTGTTTTATACATTGATTCAAAATTCCTGCTTGAGTAATGCGGATGATTTGATAGGATTTACGCCTCACAAGAGCTTTGTTTTTCACAGCGGAAAATGGATAGATATGGACGATCTGTCAGTATCATCCGGGAGGCCTTCAGAGTTAAACGCTGTATTTAACGCCGACCCGATGTAACAGGGGAAAAGAATCCGGGGAGTCCGGGAAAGTCTAAGACGTTGTTTGAAAACTCAAAGTAAAGGATGAATTGACTATCAACCGTGCAGTTTGAATAAGTTAATTGTGAACGAGACATATCCGACGCAAAGCATCCTTTTAAGTATCGGGCGGAGTACATTTATTGGCATTAAATTTGCTTTAACACTGTTTTGCAAGTCCTTTTGTGTCTTGATTCAGTACAAATTTAGACTCAAATAACGGAATCCAGCTAACTTCCGTTGGAGATTAATACAATGAAAAGTACTATTTTAATTGCCGAAGACTATGATGATACGAGAGCATTTATGTGCTTTATGCTGAGACATAACGGTTATCAAATATTTGAAGCGACTAATGGAAAAGAAGCCGTTGAAATCGCTAAACTGGAACATCCCGACCTTATTTTAATGGATATTTCGATGCCGATTATGGATGGATTTACCGCCACCAAACTCATCAGAGAATCAGGCAATGGTATTTCTATGACGCCGATTATTGCTGTTAGTGCGTTAAATTATATGTATCTGGAAGAAGCCTTGAAGGCCGGGTGTAACGAGGTAGTTAATAAGCCGGTTGATTTTGACCAACTTAATTTACTCATGAAAAAGTATCTCACAAGCCACTAGCATACTGTGAATAAGTAATTTGTCAGAACTTATAGGTTGCTGCACTTTTAAGTAAGGCCGGTCTAGCCCGCAGTGAGCCGCTTATGCCTGCTTCGGCAAGAAATGCCATACCGCGAGTTAGCCGCTAGTCGTAAAAAATCCCTTTTAAGCGGATATACCGGGAATCTAAAACCATTCTTAAGAGTTATCGGTAGGTCAAACTCTATCCTGCCACAGTCCTTCCGGTAAAACAAAAGTCTTGAAACAGCTCACCATAGACGAATAACAAAGCCCTTTTTATCACGATACCCAAAAAGGTTGTAAATTTTACCATTACAGACACATCCGAAGACGCTTAACCCGCCATGTCCCGGATGACGCCATCTTCTATTTTGATTTTTTTAGAAAAGTATTTTAGCGGTGACCCGATTTACTTTTAGTTGTCGTTTAGGTAAACAGCGAAGACAATTTAAGGAGAATTGTCGAAGCTCGGCGGCGCTGACATAACGCGTCGAAATCCGCTGGTGACGATTTGGCTCTCGGCGCGGATAAACTGAGAATTTGTCACCGGAAGGACTCCCCGGAGTTTTAGGGTTTTTAGAAAAAGCCGTTTGATAGAAGGAGAAATCATGTTCGAAAAATTAATTTTTGAAGAAACCGCTAATTGCCAAATGCCGGGACCGGACCTGCCAGGGAGCAATATGAAATCATTTAATTTACCTTATTGTTCATTATTAATCGCTGCTATCTGCGGTGCGCTGTTTTTTCTTGCGCCGCCGGGCGCGGCCGCCCAGCAGCAGCAAAAATCCAACGCCTATGTCTTCTGGGATTTCGGCGACCAGGCGGACAATGTAGAAAACATCGACCAGAAAATACGCATCGCCAAAACGGCGCCAGGCACGCAGTGGGTGATGACCTGGACCTGGGCGGGCGATTCGCACGGCGGTTATCTCGGGTTCAATATTGACGAGCAGGGTAAAGGACAGGCGCTCTTTTCCCTCTGGAACGCCGATCAGGCGAAAGGACCAAATTGCCAGACATTCGGCGGCGAAGGCGAAGGCTGGAGCTGCCGGATGCCGTTTGAAGTTAACCCCGAAACGGTTTACGGGTTGCGGCTCGCCCGCACTCGCGTCGAGGCGAGCGGCGTCTGGTGGAGCGCGTGGATCATCGAAAATGCCGGTTCGGATTCGCCGACCGAACATTTTCTCGGCGAAATTCATGTCAGCCCGCAAAGTAAATTTATCAGGGGCAATTCGATCAATGATTTCAGCGAATATTTCGGACGGGTCGTGCCCGAATGCCGCCAGGTGCCGGTGTCGCTCGTCTTCATCGCGCCGCCCGCCGCCAACCGGGAAAAGGACAGCGATAATTACGTGCTCAATTCAAGGCGCAACGGAAACAGCAACCCGAACGACAACCCCTGTAGAAACGGCGACGAATCCGAAGGGAATTTTTTCAAGATCGAGGATTACGATTTCGGCTTCGGCGCCGGCGCCCTGATGTTTATCGGCGGCACGGCGGACGACTATACGATGCCCGAAGGCGCGGAATCGGAGTAAATAAAAGGAGCAAGGAGAAAAATATGCGAAAGATCAAATTAGCGGTTTTAATGGTTTTGCTGGTCAATGTCTTTGCCTTTTCGCCGCTCGCCAAAGCCGACGGAATTACCAGGCGCATTAGATTTGCCAAAGGTAAAAGTTCGGCAGTTCTTTCCAATGCCGTAATTCGGGGCGATGAAGATACTTACATGGTCGGCGCGAAAGCCGGACAAAAAATGTCTTTGAAGATCACGGCGGTCGAAAGCAATGCCGCCTTTTGTATCGAAAAGCCGGGCGGCGGGTACCTCGAAAACGCCGGTGAAGGCGATGACCAGACCGTTTGGACGGGCACGCTTCCCGATTCGGGAGATTATAAGATCACCGTTGGCGGAACGCGCGGGAATGCCACTTATAAATTATCCGTGACGATCAAATAGTCACGAACGGGAATGATTAATAAACAATCTATCAGGAAAACTAAAATGAATATTTCAAAAACTTTAATGAAAGCCGGCCTATCTTTTTTCGTCGCCGTTTTAATTTTTAGCGCTGGTTCCTCCGCTTTGGCGCAAACGGATTCGGTCAGGAAGAAACGCCTCCGGAGTCCGGCCGCGGTGACGGGTTTTGTCGGCGGAGAAGCGCACGACTCCTATGTGTTGCGCGCTCGTCGAAATCAAACTCTCCGGGTTCAAATTTCCTGGCCGGGCAAGGGCCGGAGGGCTCAATTCGTCGTCAGTCGCTCAGCCGATTTTTTCAGCGCTGAGACGGTCGCCGGCGGAAGAGAAACTTCCGCCGGTCGGACTTGGGCCGGTAAGGTTCCGGCGACGGGCGATTATTACATCTATGTGACCGCTCACCCGACGGCTAAATACACCCTCAAAGTCACGGTCAAATAAATTATCAATTACCCGTAGCGATTTAGCATTTGCAGGTTAGCAGGACAGGCTGTTTTTTTTGCCCGCGAAAAACGCGAAAGACACGAAAAAGAAAACTATAAATTCAATGTTGGTTTTCTTTTCGCGTAATTTAGCGTTTTTCGCGGGTAATTTTCTTTTTCAATGGCTCCTTTTATTCGGAAAGAGAAAGGCTAATGCTGAGTGTTTTGGAAAACTGCAGGAAATAAGTTTTCCGATTATTTTTTGAAAGATGACCCGATTTTCAGACGGTTGTCGTTTAATTAGTCGGAAGGTCGGTAACTAAAAATAGTTGAGGAGTTAGATAAAATGAATCGGATATTTAAAACGGGAATTAATCGGACAGGCTTGATCGTTGCTTTAGCGCTTTTGTGTTCAATGTTTAGTTTTAGCGCCACGGCACAAAACGATTCGGGTAAACCGCTGGCTGCAAAATCGCTGGCCGCTTTAGTTAAAGAACTTAAAGAAGTAGTTTCACGAATGTCGCCCGATGCCGGGGAAGCGGCGTTGGTCGCCCGAAAGTGGGATGCCCGAAAGGATCTGGCGGGTAAAACAAAAAAGGAAGTTATCAATCTGCTTTATGGTGATGTCAAATCGGTTATCAAGGATTCGGGAACCCAATATCAGCTATATTCAACTTTTTCGTTTTATAAGACAATCCCGGATGAAGCGCTCTCCGGTCAAACTCAAAAGACTAATACCACCATGTCAAAACCCGCATCGGTCAACAAACTGGTCGATCTGACCTATCCGATGCACCCTTATGTCGGCATCGAAGAGCAATTGGCTAATTTGCCGGGAACCAAAGACATAAAGGCCGAGGAAGAAAGAATCAGAAAAGAAAGAATCGCGGGTTTTGATGAGGCTCTCGAAGTCAATAACAAATTAACGCCCGCGCAAAAATCGTTTGTCAAAGCCAATTATGATCGGTTGATGAAGATCGCCGACAAAATCACCGAAGACGCCATCAATAAAAACTTTCCGACCGAGCAATGGATCAAAGAAGGCCTGCGGCAAAGTTACGCTGCGAAATTTACGCTCACCGAACTAACCGGCCTGAGCGCTTATTTTCAGGGAGCTTCCGGTCAACAGGTCTTGAAGTATGTCCGGCTTACAAACATGGCGGAGATGATTACCGGAAACGGCGGCAAATTGGATTATACGAAAGAAGACAAAGCCGAACACGATAAATTCGTCGCCACCGCGCTCGGCAAAAAATTCATCGCCGCTTATATCACCGAAACCGAAAGCTATGAACGGCAAAAAGAAAATGCGGCCCGGTCAAAACCCGATGCCGACGGATTTGCGATCTATGAACCGGCCAATCTGAATAAACTTTTTAATAAGTTTGTGGCTGACAATTATAAAAAATAAGTTTGAGGAGAGATAATTTAGCTCAAAAGAATAACGAACCTGAATTTACTGAAGAATCAACCTGTAATTTGAAAAAGATTGCAGGTTGATTTTTATTTCATATCTATTTTGAGACAACCGAAATTTAAACGATTTCTATTACCGCCAATCGCCCTGAATGATAAAGGCGCTCCAGTAATAAGGCGCGCTCCACGCTTTCTGTTTCCACATCTCAACTTGCGCCGCTCTTAAGGCCGCGGCCGGTCGCTCGTTTTGTTTGAGCATGCCGCGATAAAACCGTTCCATCAGGTCGGCCGTCGCTTTATCATTGACGCTCCAGAGACTGACGATTACGCGCCGCGCTCCGGCGTACATAAATCCGCGCGTCAGGCCGATCAAGCCTTCGCCCTTGACTTCTTTGCCGAGTCCCGTTTGACACGCCGAGAGGACGACCAGTTCGGCGGGCAGTTTCATGTTGTAAATGTCGTTGGCGCGCAGGAATCCGTGTTCAGTTTTGCCGTCGGCGTTAATCATCGAAGGAACGAGTGATGAAAGTCCCGGACGCTCCGTGTCGAGCAAACCGTGCGTGGCGAAATGAACGTATCGATAGTTTGCCAGTTCGCCGCTCATCACCGTTTGGCGATTGGCTTGAAATCCGGTCGCGCCGAAACTCGACGATTTCGGAGTAAGCGCCAGTAGTGCCGCGGCTTCCTGTTCGGTAAAGGGAAGACGCCGGATGACCAATTTGCCCGAGGTATTATCGGCAATATATTCGAGTCCGCGTTTATCATCGGCGGTGACGGTTTGCGGCGGCGTTTTGTCAGCGGATGAGGGAGCCGGTGTTTTAAAGCGCGGATCCGATCTATCGAAAACCGGATCGGCGACGACAACCAAAATTTTCGGCGCGGGCCGGCGATTGGCCAATTCCGTGCGCTGAATGGCGAGCGCCGAAACCGACGGCAGGCTGACGATTTCGTGATTGACGACGAGTGGTTGAAGATTTTTCGTTGACGCCGGATTTTTGTCATTAATCGGGTCGGGCAGCATCGCAAAAGGAATGTATTGCAACGCCCCGTCGGCGACAATCACCAGTCGTTTATTCCCGAGCTCGGCGGCGGCCGGTTTCAGCAGAATATCGCCGAGCGTTTCGGCGGCAAGCGGCAATTTCGTTTCCGCCGAAGCGATTCGTTCTTTTCTTTGAAGAACGGTTTCGCCTTTTATTCGAACATTCCGCGCCGTCAGCAGTTCGTAAACGGCGAGCGCATTCTTTTTTATCTCCGCTTCCCCGGGAAGTTCGTAACCGGTCAGTGAATTATTGGTAATCGCCCACAAATAACTGCGCTCGGAGCCTAAAGCGTATTCGAGCAGCAGTGTGTCGGCGTCCAGCTGCTCTTGAATTTCTTTGAGTTTGAGCGGCTGCGGCCGGACGCGGGCGGCGTAATGCGGGCTCGCCTTTCGAATGTCGGATTGCGCCCGCTCATAGTCGTTTTCAAGCCGGCTGATCTCCTGCTTCAAGGCAGCCGATTGTTCGGGTTTGCCGGCTTGCGCCAAGGCTTGAGCCTTCTCAGTAAGTTGTTTGGCTAAAGAACGCTCGCGTTCGATAAGCACGGGGTCAATGCCCTGACGCAGATCAGTTTTACTTTCGGTAAGCAGGTCGAGCAGGCTCCGGGCGCGTTGGCGTTCGCTGATCTCCAGAGCAAGCGCGTCAAAACCTTTTGTCGGCGCGGTTTTGTGCCGGCGCATGAGAACGTCGGTGTAAAGCTGATAGGCGCTTTGCACGGCGGCCAGCAGCGAAGCCCGGGATTCGGGGCTAACCACTTTTGCGCGCAATAACTCGGCGACTTTCAAACTGTTTTCACTGCGCGCAAGCGCCTGCTCCAAATTGCCGCGGTCACTTTCGAGGCGGGCAAGAGTCGGAAGCACGTTTAATTCGTCCTCCAACGAATTGATCTCGCGGGCAATCGCCAGCGCCTGCTCGCCGAAGGCAATCGCCTTGTCATATTGTTTCAGTCCATTGTATACGCCGCTCAAATTATTGACCACGAATCCTTCGCCTTTGGAGTCCTTCAGTTCGCGGCGAACCGCCAGCGATTGCTCGTAAAACGCAATCGCTTTTTCAGGCTGGTTGATCGCGCCGTAGGCGACGCCCAAATTGTTCAAAACGGTTGCTTCGCCCCGGCGGTCTTTGATTTCGCGTCTGATTAACAGGCACTACTCGTAATATTCAATCGCCTTATCAAGGCGGTTAAGCGAGCGATATAACGCGCCGATGCCGTTAAGAGCGTAGGCCTCTTCGGACCGGTCGTGAAGTTCACGGGCAATCGCTAAGGCTTACTCGTAATAGACAATAGCTTTTTCGTATTTCCCTTTCAGACGATACGCTACGCCTAGATTCTCGAGACTCATTGCTTCCTGGTGTCGATCCTTCAGTTCGCGCTGAACGGCCAGCGATTTATCGTAAAATATAATCGCCTTGTCATACTGACTTAAGGAAGAGGCGGTCACTCCTAAACTGTTGAGGATGATTCCTTCTTCCGTTCGATCTTTTACCTTTTGAGCAATCGCCGATGCTTGTTCGTATGCGGCTTCGGCAGCGTCGTAGCGGCTCATAAGTTCATAGGCGATGGCGATATTTTTCAGGTTATTTCCCTGCACCGGACGATCTTTTAATTCGCGGGAAATCGCTAAAGCCTGCTCATAAAAAGTAATCGCTTTGGCGGGCTGATTCATCCAGTAGTAGGTCAGCCCTAAATTATTAAGCAGTTGACCTTCGCGCGCGCGCAGCTTGACGTTCCGGCAAATCGCCAGTCCCTGTTCATAAAAGCTGATCGCTTTTTCATGTTCGTTCACTCTGGAATGCGCCGCCCCGATCAAATAAAGCGAATAGGCCGTCCAGGCCGGTTCATCCAGGTCGCGCAGGAGAGATAACGCCTGTTGCCCCTTCTCGATTACCTCCCGGGCGGTTTTCTCTTTTTGTTTTCGGAGCACTTTGCACTCAGCCGGCAGGCTCAAGGCGGACAGGCGCTGGCGGTCGGCCGGTGTTGTCGCGTCTTGCACAAACGCCTCCAAGCGATAGGAGCCGCGAATGGTTGCGACACTATCGCCATAAACTTTCAGTTGGTAGTTGCCGGATATGCGCGTCTCCGGCAAAAGCGATTCCTGTTCGCCCACTTCGGCCAGATTCATTTCGACGATCTGCTGGCCATCAGGCGCAGTCAGAATCAATACGCCATCAATAGCCTGTTGATCTAACCGAAATCGAACGAACTGCCCTGCCTGAAGCGTAATTTGATATGTGTGCGATTCACCGCCCGCAATTTCGGCTTCAACCGGTTTATCCGGTTGAAGCGGCTTTAATTCCTGAGCATGAACGGTGAGCCCCGAAAAGATTAGACACAAACTGAAAAACAAGCGAAAGATATGTCTGTTCATATACTGCATAACCCAGGCCTGCCTTTTAAATACCTGACTAAACTGCTATTTTTCGACTCAGCGAAATTAATTTGTAAAGCAGATTTTTTAGCCGGCAGGGTAGGTATATCCGGAACGGATGTCGTGGAGCACCGCCCTGGGATTAACCTCAATTATGTTCTAATTTGATAGCGGCATCAGTATACCAGCCTTCACCGTGATTGGCGACTTTCTTATTTCTCTCGATTCCTCATTTCTTTCTTTCCTTTCAATCTCTACCTTTCACTATTCACACGGAATATCCAGGGTAAAATAAGTATAGCCCGTTGAAATAATTCGTTTTTGTCCACTCCAAATGCCGATTGAATATTTCAAATTATGTTTTCCGCAATCGAGTTCAAGTTCTTCGTACGGCATAAAAATCTCGAACCGGTTGAAAACGGCATTAGCATAGGTCGGAACAAATTTTTTGAATACGGCGACTTGTCCTGAAGCTGAGTAGAATTTTTTATTCGAATCTTTTAACGGCGTGTTGTTAGCCGTGTAGAAATAAACGGCCATCGTAAACTCTTGTTTCAGACCGTTTTTTACCTTGAAATCAGATAAAAAACTCATGCCGTCCTGCTCGGTCTGCTCATTAAATCCTTCAAAATCAACCGAGACATCGCTGAATGAAAAAATCGGCCCGGTTGGTTGAACAACCGGAGGCGTTACCGGTTTGGTGGTGGTCGGGTTGTTGGTCGTCGGTTTGGCGACCGTAGCGGTTTCGTCAAAAGGATACATTTCTTCAATTATGAACTTATCGTTTTCTGAAAGCTCGGTATTTTCGCGAATTTTCGCACCGCCTTTAATCAATTCGGGAGGATAATAATAGTGCATAATGGAAAGCGGGTCATAGACACCATTGGTAATTTCACTATCATCTCCATAACGCTTTAGAACCTGCGAGTAGGTCTTTTCTCTTGACCAGCCCTGTTTGGCAAAATAGGCATAAACGGCTTCTTCATTCCATTGAATATTCTGATTTTTATTTTGATGCTCGTGATATAAACCGAGTGCGTGTCCAAATTCATGCAAAGTCGTTCGCCTGAATTCGATGTCCGGCGTATTGTCGTTGAACCAACCGAAATTCATTGAGGCACCGGTTGCATTACGAACAAATTCAGATCCATTTGCCGTTTTTACATAAGATTGGATAGCGGAATCTTTACCGAAAAAAGACCAGGAGCCTTTGTCCATACTGAAGCTTACACGGATTTCGGCCGGCCCGGATTCGACGAAAACAAAATCAATATTGGCGTATTCTTCCCAGACTTCCGCATATTCCTTGACTTTATTTCTGACAAACTCGTCTCCGTCAAGAAACCTGACCCGAACCTTTTGACCGGGAATCCATTTCTTGGAAGTCTGAAAAACCGCCCGCCTGATGCCCGGTGTTTTTGGTTTTTCATCAACTACCAAATCGGTCACACAACTATAAACATTAGTCGTTTGGGCCAGAGCCGGAGGAGTCACAACGGCTGACCAGATGATAAATAACAATATTGATAAATTTAAGTTTTTCATATTCTTTTTCTTGTCATTTTTTAAGATTTCAGATGTGGGTTCTTCAACTCTAAATGTCTCTGCCTCTACCTGATAAAACGACAAATGAAACCGAAAAGTGTCATCGAAAAATAATTTACAAATTTTATTGAATTTTTGAACGAATTTTGTTGGCGCGCTGCGTCCGGTTTAAGTCTTGAACTGCCGCTTATCCCACCGGTCAATTTATGTTCCGATTTCCTGATAGCTACATAAACCTTTGAATATCTGAACGGCGTCAGGTATCCTTTTTCAAAAAGGAGAAATTATGGAACGTAAAACCGCAGACGATTACCCCCAGGAGTTGTTGGACCTATTTCACGAGTATCAGCACGGCGACATTGACCGCCGCGCGTTTTTGAGCGGCGCGGCCAGGTTTGCCGTCGGCGGCCTGACGGTCGCGGCGATCTTTGAGAGCCTGACGCCGAACTATGCATGGGCGCAGACGGTGCCGAAGGACGACCCGGAGCTGACGACCAGTTACGAGACCGTGCCGTCGCCCCAGGGCAACGGCTCGATCAAAGGGTATCTGGCGCGTCCCGCGAAAGGCAAGAAATTTCCGGTCGTGCTCGTCATTCACGAAAATCGCGGGCTCAATCCATATATCGAGGACGTCGCCCGGCGGCTGGCCAAGGCCGGTTACATGGCGTTCGCCCCGGACGGCTTGACCTCGGTCGGCGGCTATCCGGGCAGTGACGAAAAGGGCGCCGCCGCTTTTCGGACGGTTGACGGCAAGAAGATGACCGAGGATTTTGTCGCCGCCGCCCTGTGGCTCAAAGCCCGCAAAGACAGTAAGGGTAAATTAGGCGCGGTCGGTTTCTGCTTCGGCGGCGGAATCGTCAATCAACTGGCCGTGCGCCTCGGCAAAGACCTTAACGCCGGCGTCGCGTTCTACGGACGGCAGGCCGGCGCGGATGACGTGCCGAAGATATTCGCACCGCTCATGCTGCATTACGCCGGCAACGACCAGGGCGTCAACTCAGGGATCGAGGCGTATAAAGCTGCGCTCGATGCCAACAAGAAAAAGTATGAGGTATTTATTTACGACGGAAAGCAGCATGGCTTTCACAACGACACCACCCCGCGTTACGACCCGGAAGCCGCCAAACTGGCCTGGGAGCGGACGCTCGAGTTCTTTAAAAAGAATCTCAAGTGACCGGATTTTGGCTCATCTGAGAACGCAGACGGTTGGCGGCGATGGTCCCGTCCATCTCTATTAGATAACCTAAGCTGCCGGTTAAGAAGATTGGCCCGCGAATAGCGCGAATCGGCACGAATAAAAAACAAATTTGATTGAAACCCGGAAACCGGTTAGTCAGAAAAAGGACAAAATTCGCGCTATTCGCGGGCCAATTCTTCTTTGTTTTTATAACTCGTCTGTAGAGAAAGGGAATTAAGGAGACCGAAATCGTGCAAAAGAACCTGACGCGGCTTGTTTCAACTCTTTGGATATTAACTATATTGGCCGGCACCTCACTGGCTGATCCGTCCTCGGAAATTGCCGATATCGGCTGGGCGACGCAATCCGGCGGGACGACGGGCGGGAAGGGGGCGACCCTTTCGCACATCTATACGGTTCACAATCGCGCCGAGCTTTTGGCCGCGATTGACGGTATCGATCCGGCCACCGGAAAAAGCGAAAGACGAGCGCCGAAAATCATCAAATGGGTCGGCACGATCGATATGACCGAAGGAAAAGCCTTCACCAATCACGCGGACCAGGCTTTGCGCGGTGAGATCAAGCTGACCCCGAATACGACGATTATCGGCATCGGGAGCACGGCCTACCTGCCCAACGGATGGTTCATGCTTCGCGGCGTTGACAATGTCATTATCCGCAACATCAAGATCACTAACCCTTGCGATCTTTCTCCCGAATGGGACCCGGGCGACGGCGCCGGTAACTATAATTCCGAGTTTGACGGGCTGACGATCGATAAATCGACGCACGTCTGGATCGATCATCTCTTTTTTACGGATGCGCCCTTTACCGACGCTTCGGAACCGCTCGGAAACGTTGATAAGAACGGTGTCAAAAAGCATATCGAGTGTCACGACGGTGCGGTTGACATCAAGGATGCGTCGGATTTCGTCACGGTTTCCAACACCAGGTTTGAGCTACATCTCAAAAACAACCTGATCGGTTCCTCCGATAAACAGACCGGCGATCTCGGACATCTGACGATTACGTTTGCTTACAACTGGTTTCAGGATATCGGGCAGCGCACTCCGCGGGTGCGGTTCGGCAAAGTTCACGTCTTCAATAACTACTATGCGGGAAGCAAAACCAACCCGGTCTATCCGCATCTTTACAGCATCGGAACCGGTATCCGGTCGCAAATCATTTCCGATAACAATGTCTTTGAAATTGACGGCGCGGCGGCCGGTCTTTGTGCCGACGTGGTTATGAATCCGCAAAAAGCCAACCCGGACGGCGGCTTCAAGGACTCCGGTTCAACGATCAACGGTTTGCCAATGGCCGGTTGTAACTCTTCTTCCCCGGTAGACTGGTCGGTTCCGTACGCCTTTACCAAATTGCCGACCGGTGCGGTCAAGTCAAGCGTGACCGCCAATGCCGGCGTCGGCAAAATCAATTTCTAAGCAGTGGTCGGTGGCAGCAGGAATACCGGGCATTGTGGAGAAAATTGCTTATAGTTATAAGAAAATCTGACCGTCCCGCTTCGTGCCGCCAGACCGCTAACCCCCGGCCACTGACCACTTTTTTTTACACATGACCCTGTTTTTAGCTAAGTCTCGTTTAGTTTTCCAGCACATTGGGATCCTAAGCTTAGAATTCCACGTGGACAAGTTGTCGCGG
>JADMIO011683320.1_pt1 | contig 25947 bp, 38 predicted proteins | sample 8958161 | NCBI WGS metagenome assembly JADMIO01 (sample SAMN16585339, study PRJNA669376) | soil metagenome | isolation source: Crop rotation soil | place: USA: Cullars Rotation, Alabama | collected 2011 | reverse complement strand
GGGCCCGCCGCTCGCGTAGATCGTCTCATCATAGATCGCGCCCGTCGCGCGCTTCCAGACCGCCTGCCAGAACGGCGCAAAGCCGTGGCATCTGGTCGCCTCGGGCATATAGTCGTAAGCGCCGATCCGCACCGGCCCCGCCGAGAGCAGCGCCTGAGCGAACTCGTCGCCGCGCTTCGCCGGATCGTTCTCGGTCGTCCAGCTCTTCGCCGGGTCCATAAACGCGCCGTTCTTCCCAGGCCAGAACTCCGTATCGACGTCCACCTCGGAGATGCCGCGCTTCTGGCAGGCGACGGAGAGGTCGCGCATCCGCGAGAGGAACGAGCCCCAGGCTGCGGCGTCCGCGTGCCAGAAGTTGAGATCCCCGCCGACTTCCGAGTAAGGCCGAAGGGAGATCGCCGCTGCGACGCCAGGCAGCACCGCGGCCCGCACGCGCAGGGCCAGGCTGTCGGTGTCCGCGGCGGTGTAGTCGCCCCGCCAGAAGGTATTCTGCCGGTCGAGCAGGATCAGCCGCGTCAGCCCCAGGTCCGGGAGCGGCTGCGCCTCGGCGTTCAAGAGGTCGAAGATCGCCGAGATTGGCCGCGGCGGAACCGGCTTCGGTGTTGGCTGCGGCGCAGGGGTGGGAGCCGGCGGCGGAGCCGGAGCAGGCGTCGGTTCGGACTTCCCGCAGCCGAGGAGAGCGGACGCGAGCAGCGCCGCGAAGAGCAGTCGCTTCATCTACCAACCTCCCGCGGGAGCGTCGAGAATCGCCTCTAGCGTCGCCGGTCCCAGGACGCCGTCCGCAGCGATGGCAGCCTCGGGATTGTGCTCGTTGTGCAGCACCTGGAACGCCCGCACGCCGATTGAGCCGATGTCGTCTCGGAACCCGCGCCCGCGGAACGAGTAGTGAGAGGGATCCTGCGCGCCCTGCCAGTGCCAGCCGTGGACCAGGAATGCGCTCCGCCAGAAGGCGGAGTTCTGGCAGTCGACCGCCGCGGCGTCTTCGTGGCTGCTCGCGCCAGGCGGCGCGGCGAGGGGGACCTCCGCCTTCTCGGCGTGCTCCTTCGTGCAGAGTTTCAGCGCCCACGCCCGCTCGCGACGCGCCCGCTCCGTTCCCCCGGACGAGGAAGCGAGATACCACGCCCAGAGGCAAACTTGCTGCGGCAGCGTCCGGTAGCAGGACGCCAGCGCCATCGGGTGATCGGGATGCGCCGCGAGCACCTGCATCAGCGCGGCCCTGGCGGCGCTCTGCAGCACCTGATGCACGCGCGGAGCGGCTACCACGCGCGGCGAGGCAATCGGGATCATCAGCCCGGGGACGAGCACGTTCATCCGCGCCATAATCGCGCGAGAGAGCCTGCCGACGTTGCCGGTGTCGGTCGTCTGCCCGATCACGTCGGCGACGGTCACGGCGCGTCCGACTCCCGCAGGACGGCTATCCCGATGACGCGGAAGCGCTTCTTCCCGTGGTCGCCTTTGCCGCGGAAGCGCCGCTGCAGCGGATCGGGGAGATTGAGCGTCGTTGTCGCGCCGACGCCGAGAGCGTGCAGTTTGTCGAGTTCGCCTTCGACGGCGACGGCTCCGCGGACGAGCCCGCCAATCGCGCCCGGCGCTCCGATGAAGGCGATCAGGTTCCCGAGGCTACCCACTCGCTCACCTCACTGCGGCCCTTCGTTGGCCGCCTGCTTCGTCGCCAGCCGCCCGTAAAGCGTGGCGATCATCCCCAGGATCACGGCGGTCTTCAGCAGCAGGTCGCCCCACGGCTTCGGCAGGAAATGGGCGTTGTCGTTGATCAGTTTCACGATGTCGGGGATCATCGCGATGAAAGCCACGACGCCCGCCCCGATGGCAATCTTGCCGGTTTTGCTCTTCAGGACCGGCTGCGTCGCAATCGGCGGATCGGCTTTAGCCGGCGCGTTTTGCGTCATAGCAGCACTCCCAGCGCCAGGGATGCCAGGCCGAGGTCCGTCAGGTCGGCGACGCCGGAGCGGACGCCGAACGCGGCCAGCAGGAAGAGCGCAAACGCAATCGCGATGAAGATCCGCGATGCGGAAAACACAGATGCCTTTCCGGTTTCGCTCATTGGTTCCAGCCTTCTACTCCGCCGTTCCAGGCGGCATCGGGGTCGTGTGGCGCGGCGGCAGCGCCGAAGTCTTCTCCTCGACGATCTGCACGCGCGCCTGAACGGTTTCAATCCCCCGCATCTGATCCGCGGTCTGCTGCGCCTGGAAGATCCCGAACTGCTCGAACTTCATTTCGAGTTTCTCGATCCGCGCGTCGCGCTGCCGGATCTCGCTCTCCATGAAGGCGACCAGGCGGTCAAACCCGTGCCGGCCCCACTCCTCGCGCCGCGCCTCGGCGTTGTCGTCGCGCTGTTCGTCGTCCGAGCGCGCCTTCAGGGCTCGCAGGTTCCGCTGGTGTTCCAGCCACTTCCCCCAGGCGACGCCCGCCGCCGTGCAGATCGAGCCGACGCTGGTCACGACGACGGTCCAAAGCCCTGGATCGGGGATAAAGGCCATCTTCCACTTGTAGATGAACCGAGCCAACTGGGGGAATGTGAGGGTCATCGCATCGCTACGGGTTTCCTGGGTATCGCCTGCGACCACATCGAACGGCCCCACCTGACCGGGAAAACGGGCGGTTTTCTCTGTCTGGCTCATTCGAATAAACCTCGCTGTTTCCCCAGCATCCCCCGCATCCGCTCCAGGCCCGAGGCGAGCAGCACCGCCCCGAGCGTCGTGCCGTCCTGGTAGTAGGCGACGACCGCTTCCCGCTCTCGTAGCGGCAGCCGCGCGACGGCTCGCGCCAGCGCCCGGCGCTGCTCGGCCCTCAGGGCCTGCTCCTCTGGCGACGGCTCCTCGTCGACCATCGCTTCCTGCCAGGTGACATTGTCTTCGTAGCCGTAGTGCTGCCAGCGGGTTTCCGTCTCGAGCGAGATGAGAAGAGGTGTCCTGGCCGCCGCCTGGAGTTCGTCGAGACCTTCGGCGTCGAGCCCGAGATCGGCGCAGAGCGCCTCGTGCGTCGCCTCGCCGCCCCGATCCTCGATGCGCCGGCGGGCCGCCTTCAGGCGCTGCGAAGCCTTCCGAGCGGCGTTCTTCTGGAACCGATGCCGCAGGTAGTCGAGCATCGCACCGCGGAGTGCGGGGACGGCGTAGAAGGGGAACTTCTCGCCCGAGTCGCGGAAGCGGTCGATCTTGCGGATCAAGATGCGATGCGCGTGCGCTTCGAGGTCGCGGGGATCGACGTCGGGCGGCAGGTCGGGAACGAGCCGCTCCCGCGTGCAGCGCACCAGGTAGCGGTAATGCTCGATGAGGTAGCCGCGCGCCGCCTGGCAGCCGTGCTCGCGCAGGTGCTTCCAGGCCGATACCGGCTCGAATGTCGAACAGTTGTATGCCAACCTGCTCTCCTGCTACAATTCCGCAGGAAAGCAACCCTCCAGTTGCCTCGGGCGGGAGACGATCACCCGCCCCTTTTTCTTTTTACCGCTCGACCCAGGCCGTCTCAAACTCGAAGGTAAGCGGGGAAGTCGTGCCCGACGGCAGCCAGAGGTGCAGGAGCGCAAACTGCTGCGGCCCGATGACGACCGGCGGAGCCGAGGTCACGTAGCGCCCCGCGCCGGTCGCAACGACCGCCCCAGGACCGTCCACCGCCCCGAAGCGGAGTTCGAGTTCGTCGAGCACGACCGGGATCACCTGGCGGAGCGAGCCGCGCCCGATGAGCCGCGCCGACACCGCCGCCGGAACCGTCGGGATCCCCCCGTTCGGCACGTAGACGACGCCCGCGGGAGCGCCGGAGCCCGCGCCGATATCCATGTTGGGGTTGACGGGCGTGATCGCCGTCGCGTTGGCCGTGGGGACGCGGTTCCCGTTGTCCACCTTCACGGCGAACTGGAGCGAGGTCGAAGACGCGGGGATCGTGCCGCCCAGGATCATCCGCACGTATTTGAGATACATGCGGATCCCGTCCGCGGCGCTCGCGTTGTTCTTCCAGACGAAGGCGGCCGCGGCGTCCGCGAAGGTCGCCTGCGTGCCGCCGGAGCCGTAAGCGACGCCCGTCGAAGGCGTCGGGTTGGTGGCGACCCAGTAGGAGCCCTCGTCAGCAGCGACGTGATCGGTCGGCATCACGCCGAGGGCGTAGATGTCGCCGAAGCGCCCGAAGCGCTGGTCGATCAGGGCTCCGTCGACGTTCGGCGGTACGGGCCGCGCCCGCGACACGATCCCCTGGTTCTTAACTTCTAGCGCCATGCTCGTCTCCTAACCCGCACCCGCCTCTTCCATCGCCAGCAGGAACTCATCCATCAGGTAGTCCGGCATCTCAAAGCCGACGTCGGTCCCCAGGAACCGCAGGATCTGGCGTCGCTTCCGCGCCTCGTCGTCGAGTTCGAGTTCCAGTTCCGCTATCGCCGCTTCGAGCGTGTCTGCCGCCGCGTCGGGGATCTTGGTGTAGACGCTGCCATCCCAGATGTAGAGCCCGTCCTGCGTCCTGTGGAAGAAACTCTTCTCGGTCGGCAGGCTCCCCGCCAGGCTCGCCGCGTCCCCCGAAGTGGGCGGAGCGCCCACGTCCCCCGTCCGCACCCAGAGCGTTCCCGCGCGCAGGTAGAAGACGCCCGAGAGGTCGACGCTCGTTACCTGGTCCGTCGTCGTCGAGCAGGATCCGCAGTGGAAGTGCGGGTTCCCAGGCGGCGAGAGGGAGTTCAGGACCGGCGTTACCGCGCCCGTCGCGTCCATCCACTGCCACGCCCGCGAGGCCCCTGGGCTCTGCGCGACCGTGAAAGCCGTCCGCTTCGTGACCGGCCCGTCGAGCATCCCCCAGCCCGCGGTAAACGGCAGGTTCAGCGACGCCGGGACCGGAACCGAGGGGACGAGCCCCGAAACCACTGCGTAAGCGCCGCCGCCGGAGCGTCCGGTCGCGTCGCCCCTGGCGGCATTCCGCGCCAGTTTCCCCAGCATATCCCCGTCGCCGGCCAGGACCGCTTCCCAGGTCGTCGGCACGCCGCCCGCCACGTCGATGATGCTGGGTGGTAGTTGGCACGCGGGAACCTCGGTCGCCGGCAGCAGGTAATCCGCCATCACCCGTAAAAACGGGCGCGAGCCTGCCTACCCGACGCGCAGGGCGCTCTGGATGTCGTTGTTCCAGGCCCAGAGGCTGCTGTTGCTCTCTCCCGACACCACGAAGTGCCCCAGCCACGTCCCCGCAGCGTCAGGGGCCGGAGCGAAGTGAAAGGTGTCGTCGGCCATAAACGCCGTCTGCGTCCCCGCGAGGTTGGAGAAGAGATGCGGGAGTTCCGCCTCGAAGTCTACCGCGCCCCGCTGCTTGATCCGCGTGGTGAAGAAGCCGCTCTGGTAAGCGCCGGCGAGGATCTCGCCGTCGTGCCCGACGTTGATGGTGGGATGCTTGGCTCCGGTGATCATGATGACAGGATCGCTCCAGGTGTCGCCGTCGTCGTCGGTCGTCGAGTAGACGACGTTTAGCCCTCGGGTGAAAACCATGTGGCCGCGCCCGTCGCCGCTGAAGACGGCGCGCGGTTCGCCGTCCCCAGGCCCGTCGGAGATCAGGTGATCGAGTTGGAACGGCGGCAGGATGAGGTTCGCCCGCCGATGTCTGATGAACGTCTTCCCGCCGGTAGTGAGTGCGGAGAAGGCGTGCAGGCGTCCCTCGGCGTCGTAGCAGCACCAGGCGGAATGGGACGTATCGACCGGCAGCGGCGCGACGAAGGTGATCGGAGCCGAATCCAGGCCCCGGTAGCCGGCGTCGAAGAAATGGTAATCCCCGGAGAGGTTCGGAGTGATGACGGCCATGCGCGGCTAGAGGTAAAGCCCGTGGGAGTTGGTGATCCCCGGCGTCGATGCCGGATAGGTGATGCTGTCGCCTGCCTTTGGAGGGCTCGCCCCCGTGCCCCACGAGTCCATCCCGAAGAGCAGGTTCCCGCCCGAGGCCGCGTCCATCATGATCATCCCGAAGAGGTTGTTCACCCAGTCGGCGGAAGCGGACCAGGTGACGTCTACAGCGTTGCTGCAGTTCCCGATGCTCGGCTCCGCCTGCCAGATGCCGTTAGCGGCGATCCGCGCGTAGCCAGGCTCGGTCAGCTCGGTGTAGGCGGGCGGTGTGGAGCCCGTGTGATCGCTGGTGCTCCAGGGCCGCGCGAGGGCCAGGTAGAGGTCCGGCTGATACGCTATGCCGCGCAGCATCAGATCCATAACGCCGATCAGGAACGCAGTGGTGGCTGACGCGTTGATGGATGGACCGCTGAAGAACGCACCGCCCGCGTCGGCCTTGGGGACGAGCACCCCTGCCGCCACGGTCAGCGTGCAGCCGTCAACGCGCGATCCGGTGGGCGAGACCTGAATGTTCCAGAGGTTATTCCCGCCCGTCGGCGCGTCGAAGAGCCGCGCCGTGCCGAACCCGCCGAACGGGGTTGGCGGGAAGTTGGAGAGCGGCCCGAAGGTGATGCCGGCATCGTTCTCGCACTGGACGACATCTCCGGCTGGCAGCAGGTAGTGCGCCGGCGTGAAGCTGATCGGCTGCCGCGCGTAGCCCGTGACCGACGTAGCGTTTTCGTCGCCGGACGAGTCCCCAAACCCCAGGTAGAGCGGCTGAAACGTGTAGTTCGTGACGTGGCAGATGTGCCGCGCCATTTTCTGCATGAAGGTCAGCGAAAAGGCGCTCATTCACCCGGGAAAACGGGTTACCGCAACGGAGTCGATCCGACTACGTTAGGGTGAAAGTGGGATGATGGACCCTAACCGAACCGTGCTCGACGTCTGGAAGCGCCCGCCGCCGCGCTGGCTGCTGCCAGTGGCGCTCTTGCTCGCCCTCTGCGGACTGGCGTTTCTCATCGCAACCAGGCCGCGGGTAGAGATCGAGTGGCTCAGCAGCAGCCCCTCGGGTTCGAGCGGTCTGGTGAGGAACGTCTCCAGCGGCTCGCTCGAGAACGTGCGGATCGGCGTGCGGATCCCCATCGAAGCGCGGCAGTCCGGCTTCAGGATGGGAGAGGGGAGTATCGGCTGCGAGGTGTCCTTCGAGCCGCAGAGTTCCGGCATCGGCTCGCGTTCCGTGGGGCGGCGCGAGACGGTGAGCCTTCCGCCTGGGACGGACGAACTCTTCGCCGTCCTGCCAGGCATCGAACGCTTCCCGCCCGAAGTCGAAGTCACCGTCGGCGGGAAACCCATCCCATTCCGGCAGCACGTCCGCGACTGGGACGCGATGCAGCGCCGCTAGGCGAGCAGTTTCGTCGTGTCGCTCGGGTCGTCGTAGCCGGGGATGAAGATCAGCTGCCCCGTGTGAGGGTCCTGAAGCGGCTTGTAAGGGTTCGAGTAGGACATCGGCAGGTTGACGCTCGTCCTGGTATACATCAGGTCGCTCACCTCGTCGGTCCAAACCCTGATGTAGGAGCCGTCGATCCCGAAACTGCGGCCCGCGTTGCTCGCGTGCGCTCGTCGCACCCGCTCCATCTCGCCCGCGAGCCCCGTCACCGGACCCGGGAAGACGTCGGTCGGCGCGAAGAGGCAGACGTATTCCGCCATCTGGGCATAGTCGCTCTCGTAGTCGGGATCGCAGGTGAAGACGAACGCCTTCGCACCGCGGACCTTCACCTCGTCGTTGATCCGCGGGATCCGCTTCTTCGTCCCCAGGAGAGCGTCCGTCGGGTCGTTGACGAGCACCAGCGGCGCGCGGAAGACGCACCACTTCAGCCCGTGACAGGTGAAGTCGAAGATGCGCCGGCAGCGGACGCGCGCCTCTTCGACCGTGATCGGGCGCGTCTCGATCCGCTGCATCGGGAGTTCCTCGCCGTTGGTGTAGTCGATGCTGTTGGCATCGGCGCTCCCGGGAACCGCATCGTAACTCTTGAAGTTCCGCAACTCGAAGGTAACGAGTTCGTTCTTCGGCCCCGTCGGCGCTTTATAGATGATGTGGTTATGCTCCGGCGGATCGACGTATTCCTCATACGTCTCATCCTCGATCCAGGTCTGCACCGCGCCCGCGACCGTCCCGTCGGCGTCCCAGGCCCCCTCGACGGTCGCGATCTTCGGCGTCGCGCCGCTCGGATAGCCCTCGTGGAACTCCGCCAGGATGTTGTTGTAAGGCGAGGTCGGGTTCGGCAGCAGCCGCCACATGCCGCGCGGCCCCACGTTCGGATCGCGGACGATGATCTGCCCGAGGTAGTTGCGAGCGACGTGCAGGATCAGGTCCATCCAGTAGACGCCAGGATTGATCTGGTAGAGGTCGACGCTCTGGTCTGGCGTGGGGAAGAGCCGCTGGTTGCTGTCGGGGATATCGAGTTCGCTCGCGTCCGCGCCCGCCTGGGTGAACATGTCGCGGATCACGTCCGTGCATTTCCAGGGCCGCGGCGGCGTCGCGCTGTCCGAAGGGTCGCGAGCATACTTGTTGACGATGCTCGTGACGACCTTTCGCCGGATCTTCTTCGCCATCCCCGCTATTCGCAGATCGTAGTCGCGCCAGTTCGCCGAGGGATACTGCTGCGTGGGACCGCCGCTCTCGCCGGTCGTCTTCGTCCGGCCCTTCTGGCGTCCCCGCGGGCGCGGGATGATGCCGTCCATCAGCACCGTCCGCGTGCTCTGGTCGCGCGGGTCGATTACCTTCAGCCGGGCGTATTGCCCCGCCTTCGTCGCGAGCGTCGCGAGCGTCGCCTGAACGTCGGCGACGCCCACGCCGACGCCCTCGTCGTCGGGCGTCGTGTTCGGCCCCGTCATCAGGATGCGCCGCACGTTCCCGCCGATCACCGGCGAGACGGTTCGCAGGTTGGTTGCGCCTGGAACCTCGAAGCGGACGCCCCAGAGGACCGGCGTCGTCCAGCGGTCGGCAGTCGGCGTGAAGGTGAAGCGTGCGAAATAGAAGCGCTGGTCGGCGTTCGTGAGGTAGGTTCCGCTCCCGTCGACGGAGAGTTCGACGCCCGAGGCCGGGTCGAAGAGTTGGGTATGGATGTTGCCGCCGAGCACGGTATAGGTGTCGGGGATCACCCTCAACTGCGTCCCCGCGGGCGGCGCGGCGTCGAGCGCGAAGGGCGCGTCGGTCAGGATCCCCGAGGTCGGCATCATCAGCCGGTAGACGCCGAAGGGGGTCCGCTGCATCCGGTTCCAGTCGAGCCGCACCGGGCCGACGCCCGTCATCGAGCGCGTCTTCTTGAAGCCCGTCTTCCCCGTCTCGTTCCGGTAGAAGTTCACCTTCGGGAAGCCAGGGTCCGCGAGGATCGAGAGGAGATCGAGCACCGGATTACCCAGTTCCGCGCCCGTGCTGCGGGAGAAGAAAACCATCCGGTCGTAACCGTAGGGAATGATGAAGATGCAGTGATGGAGCGGCGCAGCGACGCGCCCAGGCTCCGCCCACTGGATCCGGTCGCGGAAGATCCAGTCGGTGAACTGCATCGTCCCGCCCAGGCCCGACGGCGGCCCCAACTCATAGAGGTAGGCGCTGCCGCTCCCGTGCAGCGAGAGGCAGAACTGCCCGCTGGTCGTCCCCACGGTATCCGTCGGAGCCGGCCCGCCGAAGTAGAACCGCGCGAAGGCGTCGCTGCCGAACGGGTCATCCGGCAGCCGGAAGTGCAGCATGAAGCCCTGGTTCTCGGGGAACGTCGCCGAGGAACCGAACACCCGATCCATGGGCGTCAACTGGTCGGTGAGGATCGGCGCGGGGAAGGAGACAGCGTCGGCGGCGAGCATGTTGGCGCTGCCGTCCCACGGCTGCGAGCGCCGGACCTGCTTCTTGTAGCCGGAGAGCGGCGTCCCGTTCCAGCCGCTGATCCCGTTCCCTGGCAGGTCAACCGGCGGGCGGTAGATGGGGATCAGCGGGAAGTTGCTCGGCGTGACGCCCGTGACGAAGGAGCCGCCGAAGGTCGCCTTCGTGACGCTGATCGCCTCGCCGAGAAAGCCGTGCATGATCCAGGCGTCGGGGACGCGGATGACGCCGCTCGTGAGCCTGCTCGTCGTGTAGACGGGGCCGATCTTGACGTCGGAGCGACCGATCTCGGTCGCTTTGCGCGTCAACTCCCACGGATGCCGGTTGCACCAGAACTGCGTCCCGTCCACTTCCAGAACCGTCTTGCGGTTCGGAGTGGGGACGAGGTCCTGCCACTGTGCGCTCACGGCCAGAGCCCAAAGGCGCGGCCCTCGTTCTCGGCGTCACGCCTGCTGTCATAGATCGGGCGGCTCTTCGGAACCGCGGATTCGCTCCGCTCCCCACCGCCGTAGTTCATCAGCGCGTCGGCGTGTCGGTTCATCGCCGCGGTATGCTTCTCCGCCGCGTCGCTGCCGCCGTGCAGCAGGTTGTTGATGTCGGCCAGCGCCTTCGAGAAGGCATCGCCGAGGGCGAATGGAGTTCCGGCGGGCGAGAACTTCGCGGCGAACTGCCCGAGGTTCTCGAACTGCGCGAGCCGCTGCATCCCGTCGGCGGCCAGGTTCAGCGCCTCGGCCCCCAGCCGCCAGGCCGGCGCTTCCATCACCGTCCGCAGGTTGTCCCAGCCCTGCGCGAAGCGATCTTCCGCCGCGCCGAGGTCGCGCGCCGCCTGCACCTTCTCCGGCGAGTAGATCTGCTCCGTGATCCTGGCGTCCATCATCCGCGCGTTGAACACCCGATCCGACACCTTCAACTCGTCGAGCATCGAGTCGACGCCCAGGATGCGGGCGAGCCGCAGTTGCTCCTCGGCGTCGGTCACTTTCCGCAGGGCCCCGAGCGTCCGCACCAGCAGCGCCGCCTCATTCTGCGAGCCGAAGGGCCGCCGCGCCTGGGGACCGATCCCGAGTTGCGCCGCGGCGAACATCGCCATCGGATCCGTCGAGAGGTTGGCGCGGAGCGAAGCCGACGCCCCCGCCGCGCGCCCCGGCGCGACGCCGAACGCACGCAGCCGCGCGATGTCCCCCTGCGAGCCGCCACTCTCCGTCTCCGCGCGCCCCGAGACGCGCATCGAGGCTGCGGACGCGCTCACCTCGCGGGCGAACGCCTGCGCCGCGATGGCCCCCAGCGACAGGTTCTTGGCGATCAGGCCGGCCGGCCCAGGCAGGCTCTCGAACACCTTCAGGGTCCGGCCCAGGAGCGGCGCGACCTGAACGCCCCCAGGCCCGACGCCGACGCGCGTCGAGAAGATCGCCGACTGGAGACGAGACGCGAAGGTCGGGTCAGGGCGCGGCGTCCGCTGGGCAGCGCCGCCACTCGCCCGCGTCGTAGAAGTCCCCTGCGAGAGCGTCGCCTGCGCCTGGCCGATCTGCTTGTAGAGGTCGCGGATCTCGCGCAGGTCGCTCTTTGCGGGCGCGAGTTTCCCGACCGAGAGTTCGATCTTAACGCCCACGCCGCTCCCGCTCCCTCTCTCGCGCTTTCTCCTGCCGGATCTGCATCAGCCGGAACTCCAGGGCGTCGCTCACCCACTCCACGCCCAGCGCGGCGAGGTCGGCCCCCGCCTCGTCGTCGCCAGGGTCGTCAGCGCAGCCCAGGAGCGCCAGGAGCGCCCCTACGCGGACATTGAGGCTGCCGAGTCGGTCGTTGGCGCTGCGAGCGGCTGCTGCGAGGTAGAAGATCGGCTCGGGGTGCGGGAGTCCGAGGGCGAGGCTGGCGACGACGCCTGCGCTCGCGGCTCCCTGGAAGCGTTTCCCCGTCGCGCCTTACGGTTGAGACTGTTGGCCCAGGCGGTCGCTTTGTTCCAGGCGGTCGGCATCCCCTTCGCAATCGCCGCCAACTCCTGCCAGGTGTAGAAGTCCTCGTCGTCGTCGAACGCCTGCATCGTATGGACCCAGGCGAGGTTGTCGGCGAGCGTCTCGGACATCACGACCGTGCGGCCGTTCGGCAGCGGGAGCGCATTCGGCTCCTCTTCGCCCTCGGGCGGGATCACCCACTCGCGGACGATCTTCGCTTTCAGGTCCTCAGCGATGCCGACCAGCACGGGATCGGTCCCGATGGCGCGGAGCGTCAGCACCAGGACCTCGCCAGGCTGATCGGGATCCGTGAAGGACTTCGTTTCCGCCGCGTTGGGCTCTATCGCCCGCAGGGCGTAGGGGTTCAGTTTCGCCATTACGAGCCTGTGATCGTCGGGTTCGCCTGTCCCGGGTCAACCATCGTCAGCGTGCCGACGCCGAGGCTCTTGCCCTCTTCGAGCCCTTCCTCGTAGTCGCCGCGGACGCCGTAGAAAGTGAAGGATCGCGTCGTCCCGCGCGTCATGACGAGTTTGAACACCGCGGCGCTCGCGAAGGCTGCTTCGATCAGGTTGGCGGTCGGCTTCAGGATCTCCGAGAGCGTGAACTCCGTCCGCTCCTTCAGGATCACGTCATGCTCGCGCGCCGCGCCCATGTGGCTGATTTCCTGCTTCTTCGGCAGGCTCCGCCAGGAGACGCGTTCCAGCGTTCCGGTGAGGGTCGCGACGGGCGTCGTGTCGGTGAGCGTTCCGGCGGTGTCGACGTTCTGCGGCGTCATCACGCAGCCGACGTTTGCGCCTTTCAGCCAGAGGGGGATTGCGACCATCGCTTACGCCTCTTCCCGCCAGTCGTGCGGCATCGTGTCGTCGGTCACGAGCACCGCGCCCGCGGGCGGCTCCTCGCCGGCCAGGACTTCGACGACGCGCGCTTCCCACTTCGGGCCGCCAAACCCGCCGAAGCCGCCCTGCTGCTCGCGCCGCTCGCGGTAGCGCCGCGCCTCAAGAGTTGAGTGCTCGTTCGGCTCGCTCATTCAGTCGCCTCGTGAGGTTCGGCCCGACTTCGTGCTCGATGCGCTCGCCGATAGGCCGGTCGAACATCGTCTTCGTGCCGCCCAGAAACTCCGCCTCGGGCGAGTTGTTGACGATGGAGAGCGAGATCCCGTCGCCTTCGCTCCGCACCGGCCCGGCTTCCCAGGAGCCCAGGAAGCGCCCCGTCTGCGCGTTAATCACGCTCGGATCGAGGCTCGCCGCGCCGTGACGCCTGGCGTAGGGAGCGTCCATCCGACGCTGATCCTTCGCCGAGTAGGGGCCGCTGGAGTAGTCGCGGGCCAGTTGCATCGCCTCTTCCTGCGTCTCGACGAGCGCCTCTCGCGCGCCCTGATCGAGCCTCTCGATCACCTGATCGAGAAAACGGGCGATATCGTCGGCTCCCATCTCCATCAGGGGCTCTCCCCGCAGATGCAGGTGAGCGTCAGCCGGCCGGCGCGGAAGAGGGAGTTCTTCTTCGCGAGCACCTGGTTAGCGAGCAGCCCGCGGCCCCAGTTGAGGTCAGTCACCTGGTAGACTTGCCCGCCGGTGAGCGCTCCGTTTGCCCAGAGGTCGTCGCGGAGCGCTTCGAGTTTGGCGCGGATCGGAGAGCCTGGCCCCTGCGTCTCGGCGACGTAGTAGAGATCGAGCGGGAACTCATACGCGAGGTTAGCCATCCCCCACGAGGAGCGCTGGGCCAGGCTGAAGACGAAGACGGCGTAAGGCGGCGTCTGGTCGCTCCAACTGAACTCCGTCGCGTGCTCCGCTTCCCAGATGCCGTTAGCCGGCACGTCCGTCCACACTGCGGAAACCCGCGTCCGCAGGGAGAGGATCAGCGTTTCGATATACTGGGACATTAGCGCATATCTGACGGACTTGGAAGCATCAAGGTAGGATTAGCCGATGAGCACCCCTACCAAGACTTGCCGATACTGCGGTGTCGAGAAGCCAGCCGATCACTTCCGCCGCAACCGTCTCCGCTGTCGCTACTGCGCCGCCGAATACCAACGAACCGTCATGCGCCCGCGACACCGCGACTACTACGCGGCTTACAGTCACGACTACTACCGCCGCACCCGCGATCAGCAGTTGGCCGAGAAGAAGATCTACTACCAGGAGAACAGGGAGAGGATCGCCGACTACGCGCGACGGTATAGAGCAGCCAATCCCGAGAAGATCCGCGAGAAGGAGCGCCGATGGCAGGCGTCCAACCGAGATCGCCGATTCGACTACAAAGGACGGCACAGGGCGAAGCGATGGGGCGTCCCGTTCGAGCGCGTCGACTTCAAGAAGATCGTCGAGCGCGACGCCTTCATCTGTCACATCTGCGGCGAGCCTACGGATCCGAACGATCTGCGCTTCGATCACATCGTCCCGTTTTGCCGCGGCGGCGGCCATACCGAGGACAACATCGCGATGGCTCATCAGACGTGCAACCTGCGGAAGGGGACGCGTCTCCTCTCCGAGCACTTGGCGCGGATGGCGGGTTCCGAGACGGTTTCGATGTAGGCGCTCACTCACCCGCGAAAACGGGCGAGAAAGAGCCCGCCGGCAGACGACGGCGGGCCGATACGCACAACTGATGATACAGACTCGGATGTCAGACACCCGGGAAAACGGGCGGCGAGACGTGGTATAGTAATCCCGCTCGGCGCGGCGGCGTGGAAGGACACGCGCGCATCCCCTGCGGAGATTCTGGCGACCTTCTTCGTGGTGGTAGCACGGGAAGCCCGACAGCGGCCCGAGTGCCGACCGGAGCAGGTTTCGAGCCCTGCCCGCGCTGAGCATCCTACGGCAGCCCCGTCGGCGGCTTCTGGTCCTGGCGGCAGCGATAGGTCGAGACGTTGACGTTGCGCCGCCCGTGCCGCGCCTCGGTGCGGTCGGTCCCCAGGATGCGGAAGACGCGCCCGTTCAGGCGGCTCCCGCTCGTCGTGCAGCGGATGAGGTCCCCGCCTCGCACGTCCTGCGACGCGTCGAAGCGGACGCGATCCGCGGTATCGAGCAGCGGGCGGTCGATGCGCGCCACGTCGCTCTCATCCTCGTCGAGGTTGTCGGTCGACTGGTGCATGTAGGCGACGCCCGTCGCGACGACGGTGTAAGTCACATTTCCGACCTCGCCATGGCCGCCGGTGTTCTTGTTCACGCTCGGGCGGATCACCGTGCAGGTGTCGCGGTAGGCGAGGAGTTGGCGTCGGTTCAGCGCCATCAGTTGACCGCCTCTTGCAGCCCCATCGCCGCGAGCGCCGCCGCGGGCGAGTCCCAGGTTCCCTCGTTGTCCGCAAGCCCGATCCTGGCCCCGTAGGACGCGAGGATAGCCGCCTGGACACTCAAGAGCCAGGCGATCTTCTGCGGACGCGTCTGGGAGTTCCAGAAGCCAGCCGTCAGCGGCGTGATCCCAGCGCCCGCGCTGTTCGCCAGGATCACCAGTTGCCGCAGGATCTGGAAGGCATCGGCATCCTGGTAGGACTGGCAAAACCAGCGGTGGGTGATCGGGTCAGCCTTCAGGCCGCTGGCGTTGAGCCCCGGCCACTGCGTCTCGTCGGCTGTCGGGTCGACGTTGGCTCGCAGCCAGGCTCCCACGGCGGCGCATTTCGCGCCCGCAGGGATGATCGCGAGGATCCGGTGCTGGAAGAGCGTCGCCATCAGAAGAGGCCCAGCCGCGAGCCCAGGTAATTCTGGATGAGGGTGCAGTTCGCCTCGGAGACGGCGACGTTGTAGGCGATCAGTTCCAGGTAGTCGGTCGCCGAGTTGAACGTGCCGTCGCTCTCGGATGCGACCGTGATCCCGCCCGCGGCGAGCGCCCCAGCGTTGCCGGTAACCGCCGCCGCCTGGTCGTAAGCCGCCGCCGAGGATGCGCCGTTGTAGACGCCCCGCAGCACGTGCCAGGCCGTGTTCGTCGCCAGGGTCGAGAGGAGCGCCGTCCCCGCGAACACCGTGAAGAAGCCGCCCTGGTAGTAGAGGATGCCGCGCGAGGTCCCGCCCGCGCCGTTGACGATGTAATGGTTACCAGCGTCGGCTCGCTTCACCGCGCCAAAGAGCGTGAACGGCTGCGCGAGCGTAAAGGCGAGCTGCAGGAAGTCGTCGACTCCGTCGCTCCGCAGGATTGGCTTCCCGTTCACGATGCCCAATTTGAGCGCGAGCCGCTTCCCCGCCGTCGCCTGGAGCAGATGCCGCCCGTTGCCGCTCGCGTCGTCCCACGCGCCGACCGGATCGGCATCCGCGACGGCGGGCGTGGTGCGGGCGCTGTCCTGCCAGAGGGTTCCATCCGCCTTCCACCACCCGACCATCCCCGCGACCTGGTTAGGCAGGAACGACTGCCCGCCGCCCCAGTCGCTCTCCATGAACGAGTGATGCCGCTTCTTGCGGTGGTAGTCTTCGGGGTCGAAGGCGGGGATCTTCTCCAGGAGCGGCCCGCGCGCCCACGATGGCAGCGTCCTGCTCATGCCATTGGGCTCCGCAGGCGGCGAAGATGCCTGCCGGTCGGGCGGCGGTAGTTCCTGATCGCTCGCGCGTAAGCCTTCGTCCACCAGACGCCGTTGACGATCTCGACGCCGGACGTGGAATACTCCTCGGACGCGCCGCCTTCGCCGCCCTCGGCCCAACGCTTGAAGGGGCCGGTGTGAACGCCCGCCCCAGCGTCGTAACCAGGGTCGATTGCGGCTTCCTGCGCCAGGCGGAAGGCAGCCTCGCCGCAGACGGCGTCCCAGATGTCATAGGGGATGGTCGCGCCGTAGCCCCAGTCCGCGGTTACCTCGATGTTCTCGCGGCCCTGCGGGAAGCGGTCGACGAGCACCTGGGTAATCCAGGGGACCGTGCCGCGGTAGAGTTTGATCCGCGTGCAGGGGAGCAGCGTATCCGTCACCTGCTCGACGTTGCTCAAGGTGAGGGATTGCGTCGAGCCGATGGCTCCCAGGATGCGGACGAGGGTGATCGAGCCGGAGACGAACTCATCGACCTCGATCTCGGGAGTGCCGGAGCCGTCGAAGGCTCGCGCCTGGCCGGCCGTCTTCAGGAACTCCCGCCGCGTCTCGCGCCCGACCTCGTCGATGACGGCGTTCAGGACCTGGGACTGATAGCCACTCGTTGCGCCCGCGCGGAGCGTGATCCCGAGCGCGGCGAGTTTCGTCGCAACGTCCCCCGTCGTCGGCCAGGCAGTCGGAGCAGGCATCTCACCCGTAAAAACGGGTTAGCCGCTGGCTGGCGATCAGGCGGGGCGGTCGTCGATACCGTCGAAGACGATGAAGTCGCCGCGGAGAGTCGGACGCTGCGCCGTGCTTGGGAAGATAACGACGGTTCCTGGTCCGCAGAAGCCTTTCCAACACCCGACCGGATCGCCGTCGCAAACCGCTGGGGTTGTCCCCGCCGGATCGACGAAGACGCGATGGTAACCCATCAGTCGGACTCGATGGCCGCGCTCGCCTCGTTCCACGGGCGGAACATGCTCGGGGAAGCCTGGGACAATGGCCGTGATAGCGCCCGCCGAGGCTACGAGCCGTAGGAACTCGCGTCGGTCCATCGTCTCACCTCACCCGCGCGCCGGCTCCGGCATCCGCGGGATGCAGCCCTGCGGGAAGCGTTCGGCGGAGAAGACCTCGGCGGGCTTCTCGGGCGTCTTAAGGAAGACAGCGAGCCCCTCGTCGAAGCCGCACTCGATCATGTCCCAGGCAGACTTCGGGCCATGCGGGTATTTGCGCCGGAACTCGTCGACGCAGCGCCGCGGCCCCCACCAGGACGACGTATCGTGCAGCACTATGCAGGACGCGCCGCGCTCAATTGCCCGCCCAATGTCGCCCTCGCACCCGTCGTAGGAGTGATCGCCGTCAATGAAGGCGAAGTCCACTCGCTCCGGCCAGGGGACCTCGCTCGACTTCCCCGCGCCGACGGAGACGTTATCGAGACGGCAGACGCCGAGATTGTAGTAGAGCTGCCGCTCCGCAAGCGGTTCGAGGCTCCAGTCGTCGATGCAGAGGAGTTGCCCGCCCTGGCCGTTGTCCTGAAGCGCCTTCGCGAGCCAGCAGGCGGTGTAGCCGGTGAACGTCCCCACCTCGACGACGCTCATCGGCTGCAGCCACCGCACGAGGCCGTAGAGGAGACGCGCGTGCCGCCGGGTCCCAAGCGTCTGCACGCTGTCGATGACAGCCTCGAACTCATCCATCGTCAGCATTTGCCGTATTTCTCCCTCACCGCTCGCGCGAAAGCGATTGCGGCGTCGGGTCCCTGGTAGATGAGGATCAGTTTCGCCGCTTCCATCATCTGCGGCGGGACGCGGATGAAGTTATCCCACTCGACCCACTCCGCGTTTGAAGCGACGGGCCGGACGCGCAGCACCTCTGCGTAGAACTCGGGCCGCTTGCCGCAAATCAGCACGTCGGAACCTCGATCTTCACTTCGCCGCGCAACTCGCGGACGACGACGCCGAACCGCTTGTCGGTCGGGTCCTTCAGAAACAGGAAGACACTCCGATCCGTTGCGCTCCGCGGCAGAACCCAGACGATCCCCTGCTCCTCGTCGGCTGCGACCGCCCCGTGAACCTCGACGCCGTCGAGCAGGACGCGGGTCCGTGTCAGCCGCCGGCCTGCTATCCTCTCGACCCTTCCGGCGTCAGGGTCTATCGCGACGTAGGGGCCGCGCGTGGTTCCGCGATGAAGAGGCTCGACTCTCATATCGCTCCCTTCACCGGCTGCGGGAAGGGAGCAGGCTCGCTCCAGCCCCGCTCGCCCTCGTCGTTCAGGTTCATCGCCTCGGCGGCTCGCCCGTGAGCCTTACGCGCCAGTTCCTGCCGCACCCGCTCGATCACCGCGCCCCACTGGCCGAGCCCAGGCTGCCGGAAGAGCCTGGCCGACCGATACCAGGGCGTGTCGTCGGTGTGCCGCAGCCAGCGGAAGTCACCCGCGAAGGGGAGCATGATCCAGACGGGAACTCCCATCGCTCCCGCGGCGTGCGCGACGGACGTGTCGGCGGTGATCACGAGGTCCAACCCCGCAACGACGGAGCAGGTGTGCAGCCAGTCGCGCGGCTCGAAGGCGGGCCCGCACCACGCCGGCGGCTCTTTCCCCGCCTGGAGCGACACCCACTCGACGCGAGGAACGCTCGATAGCGGCTCCAGCAGCGCCGGATCGAGGCTCCGCGCCCTGTCGTTCGGGTGTCCGGTGCTGCCCGCCCAGCAGAGCCCGACGCGGAAGCGGTCGTCGGTTCTCGGCTCGAAATGCGGCGGCGCGAGATAAGGCCCAGGCGTCTCGACGTCCGCAGGGTCGTCGATCTCCAGAACGCGCGGCAGGCTCATCAGGCAAACGTGCTCGTCGAAGCCACCTGGCATCGCGCCGTCGGTCTGGAGTTCGATCACTTCGACCGGCCAGCCCTGCGAGACGAAGAGGGAAACGAGCGGCTGATGCACCTCGAACACGATCCGGTGAGCCTCGCTCCGCGCCTGCGCCTCGGCCAGGAAGCGAGAAAACATGATCGCGTCCCCCAGGCCCTGCTCTGCCCATACCCAGAGGGTCCGGCCTGGGATGCGCGAGCCGTCCCATTCCGGCTTCAGGGTGCGGATGCGCCGCGCGCCGCGGACGACGCCCCAGCGGTATTCGTCCCAGCCCTCGCGCCAGCGGCCCTCAGCAAGCAGCCAGAGGGAGCGGTTCCAGCGCAGGCCTGGAGCGTCAGGGGTGAGCGACATCGCGCGCTCGTAAGCCTCGCCGCTCCGCTCGTGCTCGCCGACGTAGCCGAGCGCCGCGCCGAACATGATCCATGCTCCGGCGTGCAGCGGCTCGTAGCCGAGCGCCAGGCGGAACGCTCCGACAGCCTGGGTCCATTCGCCTCGGTCGGCGTGGATATGCCCCAGGTTGCGGAGCAGGCGGGGGTCGTCGGGGTGGAGAGCGAGGAGTTCGAGGTAGCCGGCAAGCGCCTCGTCGTAGCGCTTCTCCGTGTGCGCTTTGCCGGCTGCCTCGAAGAGTTCTTCTGGGGTGAGCGCCGCCGCGGGGGTCACGGACGGGCGATCATCAGATCCACCTGGTAGGCGACGCTCGGCGAGGAAGTCGTCGGCGTCATCTGCAGGTTGGCGCGGAAGTAGCGGTAGCTGCTCTCGAAGGAGAAGTTCTGCTCCGCCTGCTGCGTCGCCGTCGTGAGCGTCAGCGCCGTCCCGTAAGCCACGTCCACGAAGGTCGTGTTGTCCGAAGAGCCCTGGATGGTCGGAGTCGCAATCGCCCCCGCTCCCGCTGCGAAGTAGGCTGGGATGTTCCATCGCGCCTTCAGGCCGCGCCGCGGCGTGCCCGTCTTCAGGTCGACGCCGGTGCTCGCGAAGGCGGTCGCCTTCGTCACCAGGCTCTGTAGTTGTACGTTGGCATCGCTCGGCATGTCTACGAACCCCCCTTCCCGCAGTCTCCCATCGGCGACGACGGCTTCCCGCCGCCGCTTTTGCCCAGCGCTTGCGTCCAGCTCTGGTGAGCGCCTTTCGCCTTCTCCTTCTTCGCGAAGGCAGAGCGGTCGGCGGCGTCGATCCCCCCGCCGTCGGGCGGCGTGCCAGGCGAAAACGTCTGGGTATACGGACTGTATTTAGCCATCGCGACTATCCGAAACGACTGCTTGCTGATCAGCCAGGATTAGCTCAACTTGATGTCATAGAGGCGGGCCATCGAGCGCGTGTGCATGTTCATCAGGCCAAAGGCCCAGTCGATGAGCACGCGGTAGATCGTGCCCGCGTTGCCGATCAGGCCGATGTCTTTCGGCGCGAGCGGCTCGAACTGCCAGCCGAAGAGGTGATCCTCGCCGTAGTTGACGGCGTAGATGCTCGAGAAGGTGCTCGCACCCGCCGCGCCCGCCGAAGTCTCGGTCACGGTGATGATGCGGGTCGACTGGTCGGCTTTGTAGCCGATGTCGACGAGCCTGGCGTCGCGGAACATCACCATCTGCCGACCGTAGTTGTCGCGCGTGATGTCGAAGGCGCTCGATCCGAGCGTCCGCATCGCGCGAGCGAAGCGGCGGAGCATGACCTCGTTCATGTAGAGCACGACGCCGTCGCCGGACTGCGAGTCGACCGACCAGAGCAACTGGTCGATGAACTCGAGGAAGTTGTTGGCGGTCGCCGCGGTCATCCCCGCCTGCGAGAGGTCGACGCCGGCCCCGTCGATCTTGTTCTCGCTGCGCACGCCGTAGACCGTGCCGTTGTTGATCCGGTAGCGCAGCCCGACGATGGAGTTGACGTCGCCGGTGGGATGGTCGTTGTTGATGAACTTGTCGTTGATGTCATACGTCACCGACCGCAGGTAAGCCTCGATCTGGTTGCCCCGCGGATCGGTGATCTGGTTCTCATCCTCGACGAGGAAGCGGTCGACGTCGATGGCGTTGCGGATCAGGTAGACCTGCTCCTGAAACGGAGAGGGCGTGCCGCTCGTGACGACCGGCTCGGTATTGAGCGCCTGCCAGTTGACCGTCGGCAGGTTCCCTTCCCAGCGGACGCCGTTGGCGATCAGCGTCTTCTTGTCCACCAGCGGGATGTCGGCGAGCACGTTCCCGTAGCGGAGCAGCGAGAAGGTGATCCGCTTCACCAGCGGATCGTTGCTCATCATCGCGTATTGAGCGAGCGTCAGCGCGTTCCCTGAAACGGCCATCTCTGTTTACCCCTATCCTCGCGCGTCTCGCCTTCGGCGTCCGCGCGCCTAAACCGGCGTCCCCTTCGCCGCAGGCTGGGAGAGCACTTCGCGCCACGGCGGCGGGTTCTTCCAGTCGAAAGCCTGCGGCTCCGGCAGCCCTGGCGTCGTCGGAGCGCCCCCAGCAGGGTTCGTCATCGATCCGGCTGCTGCCGGCGTCGCGCTCGGGAGCAGCCCCTTGGCCGTCCGCAGCGCTTCGAGTCTGTCCGGCCAGGAGCCCGAAGCAGAAAGTTTCCCCAGTGCCGCCCGCTGCTCTTCCGGCGCGGCGGCCAGTTCGTCGTTGTAGAGCGCCTCGAAGGCGGAGACGAACTTCCCGTGCTCGTCCCGAAGCGGGGCCAGTTCGGCGACCTGCCCCTGGGCGTCGGCCAGTTCCGCCTTCAGGCGGTCGGCTTCCGCCATCTCCGCCCGCTCTCGCTCCGTGATCCGCGCCTGAAGCGCATCCCGCTCTGCGGCGGCGTCGCGAGCGGCTTTGTTGGCCGCATCGACCTGCTCGCGCATCTGGCGGATCGTCGCGTTGTCCTGCGCGCCAGGGTTCGCTCCCGGGTCAGCCGCCGGGGCCGGCGTCGGCGCGGGGTTAGTCGCAGCCGGTGTAGGATCAGGCATCGCTCTCTGTCTCCTCCGCGATTGGCTCGCGGGCGGCCCTGCTCTGCCGCACCTCGTCTCCGATGCCGATCAGCACGTCGACGACGGCGGATCTGAAACTCTGCGAATGGCGCGCGTAGTCGCCCAGATGGATCAGCACCATCTCGGCTTCCTCGCGAGCGTCGGTTACGTCGGCGTCGGAGAAAGCGGTTTCCAGCGCCTCGCGGAGCGTCTCGGCGACCGAAGCCTCGCGGACCTCAATCGCTGCTGGCGGCTCGTCCGCGGGCGGCGGGGGAGCCGCAGGCGGAGTAACCACCTGCTGCGGCTGGTTCTCGGCTTTCTCTGCTCGTCTGAACGCCATTCGGGTCCTCACCCGTTAAAACGGGCGGGCTTTGCAGGCTCTTCGGGCTGCGGCCCGAGACGCTGCATCCGGCCCTCTTCCGCCGCGTTGACAGTCGCCTTCAACTCGTCTTTCAACTTGCCCACGTCTTCGATGTTCTCGACGCGCGCAACCGTCTCGATGGCGCGCTCGTGGGTGTTCAGGCCCGCGCCGACTTCCTGCTCGACGCGCGTCACCTGCGCCGTCTTCTCATCCTCGGTGAGCGCGAAGTAGTCGGGCCAGCCGATCTGCACGTCGTAAGTCTCGTGATTGCCAGGATCGACGCCCGCAACCTCGTCGACCGGCATCCCCGCGTTCTTCAGGCCGACGGCTACCAGCTCGAGGAACTTGCAAACGCCATCCTCGCCGTAAGTCTTCCGCTTCTCGCCGGTGAGTTCGATCAGCGGCGCGTAGACCTGCGTCAGCACGGCTTGCGTCATGTTGCCTTTGTTGGTGATCTCCGCCTGGTCGACTTCGACGCTGCCGCTGTCGAGTAGCACCTGCTTGCGAAGGTCCTTCGCATACTCCAGCATCGCGGGCCGCAAGTGCCCGCGCGCTTCGAGCAGGATCACCTCGCCCTGCGCGTCTTTGCCTTCCAGCGTCTCGTCGCTCTTGACAGAGAGCGGCTGCCCTGGCGCGAGCGGACGGTCGATGTCGGTCCTCTCGGCGTCGATGTCTTTGAAGATGAGGTTCGGCTCGGAGTCGAACTGGTTGCTCTTGTCCATCAGGTGATAGGTGAGGTTCACCCGGTCGATCACCCGGAACAAGCCCCAGAGGTCCCCCATCCCGAACGGCTCGTCGGCGTCGAGGTTCTTGACGGGGACGATTGGTATCACGCCGAACGGGTTAGCGCCCGAACGTTTGGTGTCTATCTCCCAATGCTCGTAGTCGTCAGGGCTCTTGCCACCGTCCGAGGTTACCGCAATCGGGGGGAAGCGGATCCCCATGTAGGAAGGCGTCTGGAAGGTCGCTTTGATGGGGAAGTAATGGACCTCGGCTTCCGCAGTCCACTCCTCGCGGTAGAAATACCATTCCCCGTCGACCGGATCCCAGTAGGGGTATTGCACCCGCGCCATCAACAGTAGGTCGCGGTCATGAGGATCATAGTACGTACGCACATCTTCTGTTACCGATAGTGTCTGAATGCTTAGCTTAGGGGAAGCCGTCTCGTCGAAGGCGAACTTCAGCGCCAGGCCACCCTCGAAGCCCGCCCTGGTCGCCGCCGCGACCATCCTCGTCGGCATCCGGTTGTCCTGCCAGGCCTGGCGCAGGAACGTCTCCAGACGCTTGTCGGCGGGGACGTTGATCTGGAGCGGCTTCCCGAAGAGCCAGCGGGCAGACCGCTTCACTGCGGTCCTGCCGAACGGCATGCACTTCGGGTATGGGCCCCGCTCTTCGACCTTCCACTCGCGGAAGTGATACCAGGGGTAGGGGTTCAGGCTATGGTAAGCTAACGCCTCGGCGGCCAGCCCGCGAATAGCCTCGAAGCCCGTGGGAGAGCGCTTGACGCCTATGAGGAGCGCCGCGAGCCGGCGGGAGCGCTCCGCGGCAGGCAGCGAGAGGAGCGAGGCGACGTTGCTCCGTGGGGTTGCGGGGACGGCCATCACCCGTAAAAACGGGTTAGCGTAGCCGTCAGGAGCCTACGGCTGAAGCATCTCGCTCACCGCTCGAACTCCCTCGCCCGATCCCAGTCGAGAACGACGCGGAGATTGCCGTTCTCGATCCTCGTCTCGCTTATCGGAACCTCGCGCCAGGAACTCGCGCCAGGCGACCGGATGATCACCTTCGAGCCTGGCTCCAGCGGGAAGAGCGTCGGCGGAACGAACTCGATCTCGATCACATGTATCCCCCGCTCTTCCCACGCCAGCCGACGCGCTCCTGCCTGGGCCGCGACAGGGGCCAGTTGGCGAGCGCGAGCGCGATCACGCAGTCGTCGTGCATCCCCTCGGGCGCGTTCATCCTGACGTTACGCGACGGCGTCAACTCATACTGGTAGGCGAGCAGTTCCGTCGTCTGCGCTGGGATGTCCATCAGCCGCACCTGGCCCTGCTCGATCCCCATCGCGAGCGCGTCGATCAGCGCCTCTTTGCTGTTGTTCGAGAACTGGTAGCCGCTCACCCGCAGATCGGCTCGCCGCAGCGCCTCGAAGATCGGATCGCCCAGGCCAGTCGAGTCGAGCCAGACGCCAGCGTTCCAATAGCGAGCGGCAGCGACGATCCGCGCGACCTGCCGCTCCCAGGATATCTGGTTGAACCGCTCGTGGTAGACCTGCCGCCTGCGGTCGTCGAGCACCGTGAGGACCGTCCAGTCCTGAACGCGCGCCAGGTCGACGCCTGCCGCGTAGGTGCGGCCCGCCTGCGGCTTCCCGTTCTCGCTCCGGCCCGCGTCCACTGCGGCCCTCACGCCGCGGAAGACGCCGCCCGCCTCTTCGATGAACTCCGCGAGGATCTCCTGCCGGAACGCCCGCTCCGGCAGCGTCTGGAAGAGCGAGACGATCTCCTCGAAGGCGATGTTCGGGTTCTCGAGCGGGTGCGGGGTCCGCTCCAGCCCGCGGCCCGTGATCTCGACGCCCAGCGTCGGCGCGTTCCAGAAGCGCGAGTCGGGCCGGTCTGCCGCCTGCACGCACTCGCGCCAGAACCAGTTCTGACCTTTGGGCGTCCCGATGCACCAGGACTCGCCGCCGGTGTCCAAGAGCATCGGTCGCAGCACCTCATACCAGGCGGCTTCGGGGACGTCCGCGGCTTCGTCCACCACGACGCCGTCAGCGGTCCAACCGCGGGCGTTGTCGGGGTCGTCGAGGCTCCGATACCTGATCTGGCCGCCGCCAGGGAAGGCAGCCGTCATCTCACTCTTGCGGAACTCCGCGACGCTCGCCGCCGCCCTCTGCGTCTCTTCCCAGGCAATCCGCACCTGATCGTAGGTGGGAGCGCCCCAGAGCCACGCCTGGCGGGCCGCCGCGGCTTCCGCGCAGATGCTCATCACGAGCGTCGTCTTTCGCCAGCGCCGCCCAGCCGCCAGCCAGTTATGGCGTCTCGCCTGGCGTCGGACTCTCTGCTGCCCCGGGTGCGGGTAGGGAAGCCGAATCGTCCTGCTCGTCGCGCCTCCGCCAGTCATTCACGTATTCCAGCCGCAGCGGCCCGCCGCCAGGCCCCGAGTGCTCGATCTTCTCCTGCTTGCCGTAGTCGTCGCGTCGGCGTCGTTCCAGCCACCACGCCGCAGCGCACCAGTTCTTGACCGCCGCTCGCTTGACGACCGTCGCCATCGCCTCTTCAGCGTCAGCCTCGGCTTTTTCTACTTCGCCAAGAAATGCCAGATTGTCAGCCAGCCAGAGCCGCAGCGTTTCGCGAGATATCCCGTTCGCTTCCGCCGCGCAGGTGCGAGTGTTGCCGTTGCGGAGCGATTCGCAGATCGCATCGGCGCGAGCCTTATTGAACTTGGTCGGAGCCCCTGCCATTCTCGCCCGGGAAAACGGGTTTGAGCACTCGTTCCCGCGGCAGGAAGATGCTTCCGGTTTCGCCCCAGGCACGCAGGCAGCGACCGCAGACGAGATACGCGCCCTCTTCCGGCACGATCACCTTCGCGCATTCGCCCTTCAGTCGCTCGCCGCAACTGGCGCAGGTCGTCGCGCTCATGGCAGGGTGGGCTCCCCCTCTCCGGCGGGCGGGGCGGAACAGCGGCGCAGATTCAGCCACACCAGGAAGAACGCG
>JADMIO011116485.1_pt1 | contig 25954 bp, 23 predicted proteins | sample 8958161 | NCBI WGS metagenome assembly JADMIO01 (sample SAMN16585339, study PRJNA669376) | soil metagenome | isolation source: Crop rotation soil | place: USA: Cullars Rotation, Alabama | collected 2011 | reverse complement strand
GGGGTGCGTTCACGGACATCCTGTACCTGAACGTGAGCGGCGACAAGAACGGATCGCGCGAATTTTCGCTGACCGGCCTCGACATCCCCGCCGGCGTGTCGAGCAACCTCGATTACAAGCTGAAAGGTGCGCTGTGGACGATAGCCGGCGAATACGCCGTGATTGCGGATGCGTCGATGCTGCTGTACGTGGTCGGCGGCGCGCGGCTGTTCGACATCCAGCAATCGCTGAGCTATGCCCTGACCGCAGACGTCGGGCCGTTCAAAGGACCGACGCGCACCGGTCAGGCGAGCGTCGATCTTTCCTATTGGGATGCCATAGTCGGCGTCAAGGGGCGTTACCTGTTCGGTGATCGCCGCGAGTGGTTCGTACCCTACTACGCGGACGTGGGCACGGGCCAGTCTCAGCTCACCTGGCAGGTGTTCGGTGGCATCGGCTACCAGTTCAACAATTGGGGCTCGGTGCTCGCCGGCTGGCGCTACATCGACTACAACTTCAAATCGAGCTCCAAGGTCGATAGCCTCGACTTCAACGGCCCCATGATCGGCGTCGCGTTCAATTGGTAGCGAAGTGGCTCGTCGCCACCGTCGTGCTGGCGGCGGCGGGCGGCGCTGCGTATTGGGCTTTCACTTCACGTGCGCCCAATCGCGCAGAGGCGGTCGCGGCAATGCCGCCACCGACGTTCGTGACGACTGCGGCCTGCGCGCAGTGCCATGACAAGCAGATGCAAGCGTGGCGCGGTTCCGACCACGACCTCGCGATGCAGCTCGCCGATGCCAAGTCGGTGCTCGGCGATTTCAAGAATGCGAAGTTCGCGGGCACCACCTTCTTCACGCGCGACGGCCAATACTTCGTCAACACCGAAGGCGCCGACGGCAAGCGCGCCGACTTCGCGATCAAGTACACCTTCGGCGTGCGCCCGCTGCAGCAGTACCTTATCGAGATGCCCGGCGGGCGCATGCAGGCGTTCGGGCTCGCATGGGATGCGCGCCCCAGAACTCAAGGCGGCCAGCGCTGGTTCAGCTTGTATCCGGGGCGAACTCTCAAGCCGGGCGATCCCCTGCATTGGACCGGCATCGACCAGAACTGGAACTTCCAGTGCGCGGAATGCCACTCGACCAATTTGCGCAAGGGCTTCGACGCGGCGTCCTCGACCTTTCACACGACCTGGTCTGAGGTGAACGTCGCATGCGAGGCGTGCCACGGACCCGGTTCGAACCACGTTGCATGGGCGAGGAAGGAACGTGGTAGCGGCGACTATCCCGGCAAAGGCCTCGCCATCGCGCTCGACGAGCGCAAGACCGTGCAATGGACGTTCGCGAGCGATGCGCGCATCGCCAAGCGCAGCGTGCCGCGCGCAACGTCGAACGAGATCGACGTTTGCGGACGCTGCCACGCGCGCGCCGCACGCTTTGCCGACGACTATGCGTACGGCGGCGCGTACGGTGACAGCCATAGACGCGTCACGCTCGGCGAAGGCTTGTACTGGCCCGACGGCCAGATGCGCGACGAGGTCTACAACTGGGGCTCGTTCCTGCAAAGCCGCATGCACGCCAGCGGCGTCACGTGCTCGGACTGCCACGATCCGCATTCGCTGAAGCTGCGCGCCGAGGGCAACGGCGTTTGCGCGCAGTGCCACGCCGCATCCGCGTTCGATGCGAGCGCCCATACGCATCACGCGCAAGGAACCGTCACCTGCGCGCAGTGCCACATGGCCACCACCACGTACATGGTGGTCGATCCGCGCCACGATCACTCGTTCCGCGTTCCGCGTCCGGACTTGAGCGTGAAGCTCGGCGTTCCCAACGCGTGCAACGGCTGCCACGCGAACAGGACGCCGCAGTGGGCCGCGGACAGCGTGGACACGCTCTGGGGCAAGGAGCGTCGCGGATACCAGCAATTCGCGGATGCGTTCGCCGGCGCGCGATCGGGCGCGCCCGCCACGCGCGGCAAGCTGCTCACGATCGTCGCCGACCCGGCGCAACCTGCGATCGTGCGCGCGAGCGCCATCGACCGCCTGGCCATTTCGCCCTCCGCAGTGTCGGCGCTGTCCCTCGCGCTCAACGATCCCGATCAGATCGTGCGGCTCGCCGCCGTCAATGCGCTCGGCAATGCGGATGTCGCCACACGCCAGCGGTTCCTGCCGCGCATGTTGAACGATCCGGTTCGCGTCGTGCGGATGGACGCGGCACAGGCGCTGGCAGGAGCGGAGGCCGGCCTCGCTCCGGACGCGCGTGCGGCATTCGCCAAAGCGCTCGACGAATACGTCGCAGCGCAGACCTACAACGCCGACCGTCCCGAAGCGCACGTCAATCTCGGCAACCTGTACGGGCGGCGCAACGAGCCATCGCGCGCAATCGCCGAGTACCGGAAGGCGATCGCGATCGACCCGACGTTCGTTCCCGGCTTCGTCAACCTCGTCGATCTCTACCGTTCGCAGGGTGTCGACATCGAGGCCGAGAAGGCGGCGCGTGAAGGACTTGCGCAGAATCCGCAAGCGGCACCGCTGCGGTATGCGCTCGGCCTGACGCTCGTGCGGCAGAAACGAGTGCCCGAGGCGATCGTCGAGCTCAAGGAAGCGGCGCGCCTCGATCCGGGCAATGCGCGTTTCGCATACGTGTACGCGGTGGCGCTGGGCGACGCGAAGCAGACGGCGCAGTCGATGCAGGCGATGGAGGCGGCGCACAAGCGTTATCCTTACGACCGCGACATCCTGGAGGCGCTCGCTGCGTACGCGACGCGCGACGGCAAGACCGCGCTCGCGCTCGAGTACGCGAAGCAGCTGCGCGACCTCGAGCCCGAGGACCCGCGCTACGCCGGCATGGTGCGCCAGCTCGAGAGCATGCAACGTCAATGACTACGGATACGACTGATCGCGATCACCTGCCGCTGCTTGCCGGCATGGTCGCGATCGTCGTTGCGGTGGCTATCGCGGTCTACGCACTGCTCTGGCCGAGCGCATCGCCGCCTGCCGCGCGGACGCAGAACGTCGAGGACCTCGAGCGCGCGCTTGCCAATGCGAAGCGTGCCTGCGTCGACGGGCCACCGCAGAACGCATCGTGCACGGAAGCGGCGCGGCTCACCGAAGAAGTCGCCAAGGCGCGCGCTGCGCGCTAGAAGGCGAATCCTTCCGGCGGATAGAACACGCGCGTTCCCTCGGTGCGCGCGAACGACGTCAGCTTGTGCGGCGTCGCGCGCGTCGCGCTCGCGATCTCGAGCGCCTCGACGCCGTGCGCGACGAGCGCGTCGGCAACCAGCGAGCGATGACACCGCCAGGGCACGGCTTCCGCGCACATGATGGCCGTCGGCGCGGTCGAGCCGAGTGCGATCAGATCTTCGAGCGCGCGCGCGAACTCGGGCGTCTGCATGTAGTCGGCATAGCCGCGAAACGATTCGTTGCGCCATCCGCCGTTGATCGAATCGGGTCGCGGCTTGCGCAGGCCGCCGAGCTCGCGCATGGAAACGTAGCGGATCGCCGATGCCGCCAGCGTCTCGGCCAGTGCATCCGCGTTGAACTGCGGATTGTGGCGCGAGCGCGGGATGGTTCGTACGTCGGCGAGATTCTTTACGCCGTGACCCTCCAGCATCGCGGTGAAGTCGCTCGCAGGTCGATTGGAGTGGCCGATGGTGTAAATGGTGGTCACCGGCCAAGCATACCCGTCGCCGCTTAGTGACTCGCGTAGCCGGACGCGCGGATAATGCGAAGGCATGTGGCGGATCGCCCTCGTCGGGTGCCTGCTCGCTCCGGCCGTCGCGCTGGCAGCGACTGCGATCGCGCCCGTCGACCCTCCGGCGCGCAGCTCGTTCGACGAGGACCAGATCGCTCGCGGCGCCGCGCTCAGCGCGATCGGCAACTGTGGCGATTGCCACACGGCGCAGGGCGGCAAGCCGTTCGCCGGCGGGCATGCGCTGTCCACACCGTTCGGCACGATCTACGGAACGAACATCACGCCCGATCCCGAAACCGGCATCGGCCGCTGGTCGCTCGACGCGTTCGCGCGTGCGCTGCGCGAAGGCGTGGATCGGCGCGGCGAGCACCTCTACCCGGTGTTTCCCTACGATCATTTCACGATGCTGTCGGACGGCGACGTTTCGGCGCTGTACGCATTCGTGATGACGCGCGATCCCGTGCGCCAGCGCAATGCGGCGAACCAGGTGACCTTTCCCTACAACGTGCGCGAGTTCATCGCGTTGTGGAAGAACCTGTACTTCCGCCCCGGCCGCTACGTGCCCGACCCGCAGCAGGGCGCGCAATGGAATCGCGGCGCATATCTCGCGGAAGGCCTCGGGCATTGCAGCGCGTGCCATTCGCCGCGCAATCCGCTCGGTGCGGAAGTGCGCGATCGCCACTTCGCCGGCGGCAGCGCGGGAACGTGGCATGCGCCCGCGCTCGACCGCTCTTCGCCCAGCCCGGTTCCGTGGACCGCGGATGCGCTCGCCGTGTACTTGCGCACCGGACTCGTCGACCAGCACGCGATCGCCGCCGGCCCGATGGCGCCGGTCGTCCACAATTTGCGATCGGCAAGCGCAGACGACGTCGCTGCCATCGCGGTTTACGTTGCATCATGGATGAAGGATGCGCAATCGCCGCCGCCGGCGAGCACGATGGCGAGCAGCGGCGAGGGCGCAGCGATTTATGCAACCACGTGCGGCGAATGCCACGACAAAGGACGCACGACGTCGTCGGGCGGCGCGCTCGAGCTGCCGCTCGCGATCGCGCTGTCGCTGCCGACACCGCAAAATCTCATTCACATCACGCTCGAAGGCATCCCGCCCCGCGACGGCGAGGCGAGCCGCATCATGCCGGGATTCGCCGGCTCGCTGACCGATGCGCAGGTGGTATCGCTGCTCGCGTATCTTCGCAGCGACGTCGCGCACAAGCCGCCGTGGCCCGACCTCGACACGCAAGTGCGCACGATTGGCAACGAAGTGGGGGATTGACGCGATGATCACATTGACCGTGAATGGGCAGACGCGCGACGTCGACGCCGACCCCGCCACTCCGCTGCTCTACGTTCTGCGCGACGACTTCGCGTTCAACGGCGCGAAGTTCGGCTGTGGCCTCGGGCAGTGCGGCGCGTGCACGGTGACGATCGACGGCAAGGCCGTGTTCTCGTGCGTGACGCCGATCTCCATCATCGGCTCCCGCAAGGTCGTCACGATCGAAGGTCTCGGCACCCTCGAAGCGCCCGGGCCGGTGCAGCGCGCGTTCATCGAAGAGCAGGCGGCGCAGTGCGGCTTCTGCATCCCCGGCATGATGATGCGTGCGCAGGCGCTGCTGCAGGCGAACCCGACGCCGTCGCGCGAGGAGATCCGCAAGCACATGGCCACCAACCTGTGCCGCTGCGGCACGCACATGCGCATCGAGAAGGCGGTCGAGCGCGCGGCCCGCATCATGCAGGCCGGCGCCAACGGCAGCAAGAGGAGCGGATGATGGCCGGAACACTCGGCAATCCGGCACGCCGCCGTTTCGTCGCCGCCGCAGGCGCGATCGTCGTCGGCTTTGCGCTCGATCCGCGCATCGCCGCGGCGCAGGCCGCGCTGCCCGGGAGCCTCAGGGATTCGCCGCTCATCGATTCGTGGATCCGCATCGACGCCAGCGGTTCGATCACCGTCTTCACCGGCAAGGCGGAGCTGGGGCAGGGCATCAAGACCGCGCTCATCCAGGTTGCAGCCGAAGAGCTGGCGGTCGCGCCGTCGCAGATCGAGCTCGTCACCGCGGACACCGCGCGCACGCCGAACGAAGGCGTCACCGCCGGCAGCCAGTCGATGCAGAACAGCGGCACCGCGATTCGCAACGCGGCGGCGCAGGCGCGCGCACTGCTCGTGCGCTCGGCGTCGGCGAAACTCGGCGCGCCGGAAGGCGAGCTGGAAGCGGTCAATGGAACGGTGCGCGCAAAAGATGGGCGGAGTGCGACATATGGCGAGCTCGCCGCCGGCGAAGCGCTGCATGTCAATGCGTTGGCGCAGTCGTCGTTTGCGACCAGGCGCAACGTCATCGGCCAATCGCTTCCGCGCGTGGACATTCCGCTGAAGGTGACCGGTCGTCCGATCTACGTTCACGACTTGCGCCTGCGCGGCATGGTGCACGCGCGGGTCGTGCGCGCGCCGAGCCACGTCGCCAAGCTCACCTCGCTGGCTACGGCGAACGCCGAGCGCATGCCGGGTGTGATCAAGGTCGTGCGCAACGGCAGCTTTGTCGCGGTCGTTGCCGAGCGCGAATGGCAAGCCATCCAGGCGATGCGTGCGCTGGCCGGTGCGGCGACGTGGGACGACAAAGCTGCGTATCCCGCGGCCAGCGACATCTATTCGCATTTGCGCGGATTGCCGTCGAACGAAACCGTGATCTTCGGCAACACCGCGACGCCCGTGTCGGGTGCGGGCACGATCGAGGCGACGTATCTTCGTCCGTATCAAATGCACGGCGCCATCGGCCCGTCGTGCGCGGTCGCGTATTTCGACAGCGGCGCACTCACGGTCTGGTCGCACACGCAGGGGGTGTATCCGTTGCGTGCCGCGATCGCGGACATGCTGCGCATGCCGCCGGACCGCGTGCGCTGCACCCACATGGAAGGCTCGGGTTGCTATGGGCACAACGGCGCCGACGACGTCGCGGGCGAAGCCGCGCTCGTCGCGGTCGCGGTGCCCGGGCGCCCGATCCGGTTGCAATGGATGCGCGAGGACGAGCACACCTGGGAGCCGTACGGCTCCGCGATGGTGGGCACGGCGAAAGCGCGGCTCGATGCATCCGGCAACGTGAGCGGGTTCCAGTACGACGTGTGGAGCAGCACGCATTCGACGCGGCCGTCCACGGCCGGCAATCTCGCGGTGTCGTGGCAAATCGAGCCCCCGTTCACGCAGCCCCCGCCGGAAGCGATCCCGCAGCCGCAGGGCGGCGGCGATCGCAACGCGATCCCGCTCTACAAGTTTCCCGGCATGCGCGTCGTGCATCACTTCATTCCCGCGATGCCATTGCGCGTGTCCGCGCTGCGGGCGCTGGGCGCGTACGCAAACATCTTCGCGATCGAAAGCTTCGTCGACGAGCTTGCGCGCGCGGCGAAGGCCGATCCGGTCGAGTTTCGCCTGCGCTATCTGGAGGACGAGCGTGCGAAAGCGGTGATCCGCGTCGCCGCCGAGCGCTTCGGATGGACGCAATTCGAGCGCAAGCCCACGCGCGGTCGCGGCTTCGCATTCGCGCGCTACAAGAATCTCGCGGCGTACTTCGCCGTTGCGATGGAGGTCGAGGCGGAGCGCGACGGCCGCGTGCGCGTGGTGCGCGTCGTGGGCGCGGTCGATTCCGGCGAAGCGGTCAATCCGGATGGCATCCGCAACCAGATCGAGGGCGGAATCGTCCAGTCGTTGAGCTGGTCCTTGTACGAATCGGTCGCCTACGACCAGCGACGGCTGCTGAGCGTGGACTGGAGCACGTACCCGATCATGCGCTTCCCGGATCTTCCGCAGACGGTGGAAGTGCACGTCCTCGGCACGCCGGGGCAGCCGTTCCTCGGCACGGGCGAAGCCGCGCAAGGTCCGGCCGCAGCCGCGCTCGCCAATGCCATCGCCGATGCAATCGGCGCGCGGGTGCGCGAGCTGCCGCTTACGCCTGCGCGCGTGAAGTCGGTTCTGACAGCGTGACGTGCGTGCCGAGCATGCGCAGCGCGACATGCGCTGCGCCGAAGCCGTTGTCGATGTTGACGACGGCCAGTCCCGACGCGCAGCTTGCGAGCGCTGCATGCAGCGCCGCCTGGCCGCCGGCCGCAACGCCGTAGCCGACCGACGTCGGCACCGCGATCACCGCGCTCGGCACCAAGCCCGCGAGCACGCTGAAGATCGCACCTTCCATGCCGGCGATCGCGATGACGACGCGATGCGCGCGGATATCGTCGAGATGCTCCATGAGGCGCCACAGTCCCGCGACGCCGACGTCGACGAAACGCGAGCTCGCTTCGCCCGCGAACGCGAGCGTGCGCGCGGCTTCGCCGGCGACCGCAACGTCCGACGTGCCGCCGCACACGATCGCGACCCGCGCAGGCCCGCGCGGCGCGGGCAGCGGTCCGAGAATTGCCGTGCGCGACACTTCATCGTAGTCGAGCGCCTGCCGAATCGCGACGTCGAGGCGGTCGAGCTTGTCGCGATCGAGGCGCGTCAGCAGCAGCCTGCGGCCGAGCGATTGCGCGTGCGCGACGATGGCGCCGACCTGTGATGGCGACTTGGGATCGCACAACACGGCCTCGGCGGTGCCGGTGCGCGCGATGCGCTCCCAATCGAGCTTGAAATCATCCATGCTTGCGTAAGAACGCGGCGCCGCGCGCGTAGGGTCGTACGCCGGCGAACGTGCGGCCGCCGGCCTCGCATGCGGCGCGACCGATTTCGTAGGCGGCGGCTTCGTTAGCCGCGTTCGCGAGCTCGATCACGATCCCCCCATGCGTCACGCGACAACGGACCGTCGCTTCGCGACCGAGGCCTTGCGCGAGCTGGGTCTCGACGCTGTCGATGAATGCGAGGTCGACGGCATCGATCGCGATGCCGGTCTCCACGCGGCTGGAGAGGCAGGGCTGCGCGGGGAGCCGCTCGAGGTCGCGCAAGCCGAGCGATTGTGCGATCGCATAGACATCGGCTTTGGCTATGTTCGCCTCGACGTAGGGATGGACGACGTCGTGCTCGCGTGCCGCGCGAAGGCCCGGACGGAAATCGGAAAGATCGTCGGTGTTGGTGCCCGATGCGATGGTGTCGGCGGTGACTGCTGCGATGCGGTCGTACAAGTTGGTCTTGCAGTAATAGCAGCGATCGATCGGATTCGCGCGATAGCGCTGATCCGCCAACTCGTGGGCATCGACCACCACGAGATTCCAGCCGTTGGCATTGGCATGCGCGCGCACGCGCTCGCCTGCGGACGCGGGAACCGCCGGGCTCGCCGCGTGGTACATCGTGGCATGCGCTCGCGAATGGCGTGCCGCGACGTGCGCGAGCGTCATCGAGTCGACGCCGCCGCTCACCGCGATCGCGAGGCGATCGAAACCATCGAGGACATTCAGCAAGCGGTCGAGTACGTTACTCATCGTTTTCGAGCGCGCGCTGTTCGGCCGTCGAGCGGGCCGTGCGCCGTGCGTCGAGTGTCGGCGCCTCGCTCACGTCGTCGTGCGCCGCCTTGCCGGTGCGCGCGCCGTCGGGCCGCTGTGCGACCTTCACGTTGACGCTGCCCGCGCGCACTTCGTTGCGGCGAAGGACCTGCCGGCGATCTTCGCGAATGCGCACGCCGAGCGTCGACGTCTCGTTGAAGCACTCGCGAATCAATGCCGAAACGGCCGTGGGCCGCGCCAGCACGCGAAACTCCGTGGCCGGCCGGCCTTTCTTCCCGGTACGCACACCAATCGACACGTCGATGGCGCCGTCGTGCGTGCGCAGGCGATCGGCGGCCAACGCGATCTCTTCGCCGGTCATGTCGTCGACGTCGAACTCGATGGTGCTCACGAAGTCGGCATCGATGTCGTCGCGAGCGGCGATCGCCTCGCACTCGAATACGGTTACGCGGAGGATATTCGGCGTCGCGCCGAGCGAACGCGTGCCGGCACCGGAGCCGACGGCGTGCAGGCGCCCCCCGCTGCAGCGGGCAGTCGGCGCCGATACCAGGTGTCGCAGGATCGCCGCGCCGGTCGGCGTCACCCGCTCGCCGTCGATGCCGTCGTCGCGCCACGCGTAGCCTTCCAGCAGCGCGCTCGTCGCCGGTGCGGGCACCGGCAGCATTCCGTGCGCCGTGCGAATGCGGCCGCCGCCGAGCGGCAATGCGGACACCGTCCATTGCGCATCGGCAAGCGTCGCGGCGATGCATCCGGCGGCGACCACGTCCATCAGCGAATCCCAATCGGCAAGCTCGTGGAAGTGCACGGCGTCGAGCGTGGTGCCGTGCACCTGTGCTTCGACTTCACCGAGAAGCGCGAGGATGGCGAGCGCGTGCTTGCGCGTGCTCGCCTCGAGGCGACTCGATTCGATCGTGCGCACGAGATCGGGGTACGAGGTCCCTTCGCTTGGTGGCGAGGCGGTGCGATAGCCCGCGGTCGACGTTGCAAGCTGGAACCGTCGAGCGCGCATTCCGGCGCTGCTCGCCGTCGTGAACTGCGGCATCGGCGCGTTCGACGGGCGCACCGCATCGAGCGCCGCCATCACCGGCGCTTCGAGCTCGGGCAAGGCATCGATCATCGCTGCCACGAACATGTCGCCGGCGATGCCGCCGACCGCATCGAGATGAACCGAAAGATGTTCAGGCAACGACCGGGACGACATACGGTCCTTCGGGGATCACCGCAATCGCGGCATCGCCCGACGACTGGAGCGCATCGTCGAGCGCGGCGTCGAGCGAGGGCACCGTATCCACCCCCGTAATGGCCAGCTCGTCCTGGTCGAGGCCCGTCGTATAGAGCTTGACGCGCCCGGCGCGCATCGACTTGAGCTGCATCTCCGTCTGCCACTCGTCGATGTCGGCGAACTTCTTGGCGAGGAGCGTTTGCAGGAACGCTTCCGGACCGAGCGCGCACATCCGACGCTGTGCGTCGCGGAATTCGTGCGAGCCGAATCCTTCCGAGCAGGCGGAGGCGACGATCAGTGTGCCGCCGGGCTCCAGGATGTCGAGCGGCGTCACCATGCCTTTCACCGTCTGGTAGTACGTCTTGTCGAGCGGATGGCCCGCCGCCGACGTGAGGATAGTCTTGAAGCGGCGGCCGATCGGTACGCGAATCGAATCCGCCACGAAGTCGACGGTTTGCAGGTGGCTCGCGGTGACTTCGCCGAAATTGACGAACACCAGATCGCGCTCGTCGTCGATGACGGTGTTGACCGCGTACACCTCGCCCAGCAAGCGCACGATCTCGAGCTGCTCCTCGTGCAGCGGATTGCCCTGCAGATTGCATTGCACGGCAAGCGGGTCTTCCATGAAACGCGCGCTGTGGAACGTGCGGATGGTGCTCTCGTGCGCAATTCCGGGCGCGATCACCTTGCGCCCGCCTGACCATCCCGCCATGAAATGCGGCTCGACGAGACCGGTGGCGATGCGCAGGTCCGCTTCGACGAAGCGGCGGTCGAGCTTGACCGGCGTGCTGCGCGTTCGGGTGAAGCCGAAGTCGACGTGAGCGCCTTCGTCGCGCGCGAAATGGTTCTCCACCTTCGCGTGCTCGAACACCCACGGATCGCCGACGACTTCCGCGAGCTCGTCGCCTTCGTTCGGACGATGCAGGCCGGTGGCGACCAGCACCGTGATGCCATGACCGGGAACGCCCGCGGCGAGCAGGCCTTCGATCAGCGGTCGCAGGAACAAGCCGTTGGGCACCGGCCGGGTGATGTCGCAGATCAGGATGCACGCGCTCTTGCGGCCGCGTGCGACCTCGGCGAAGGGCGGCGCGTTGACCGGCCGTGCCAGCGCGTCGCGCACGGCGGCGTGCGGCTCCGCGAGTTTGGCAAGCGGGCGCTTGCCGATCAGGGTCGGCTTCGCGTGCGAAGGCAGCCGCACCTCGATGCCCGACTGGCCGTAGCGCAAGTGAACGTGCCCTGTCATGGGCGCTATGTTACGCCTTGATGTTGCGGATCGCCTCGACGTCGGCTTTGGCGGCACCCATCAGGTAGCCAACGTCGGAGCCCGTGGTCAGGTAGCGCACGCCGAGGCCGATCAGGTAACGCTGCATCTCGCGGTCGCCGCGCGCGCCGCCCACACCCATCGACTTGCCGTGCGCCTTGCACGCGCGCGCAACTCTTTCGAACACGGCACGCATGCGCGGATCGCCGTATTGCGCCGGGATGCCCATCACGTTGGAGACGTCGAGCGCGCCGATGTGGACCATGTCGATGCCGGGAATCGCGGCGATCTCGTCGGCATGCTCCACCGCATGCGGCGTTTCCAGCATCGCGATGACGAGCTCCTGCTCGTTGAGGAACGTGTTGATCTCGCCTTGCCCGATGGAGCGATAGCCGAGCGTGGGTCCGGTGGAGTACGCGGAGCGCATGCCCATCGGCGGGAAGCGCAGGCTGTTCACGATCGCGCGCGCCTCTTCCGCGTTCTCGACGTGCGGAACCATCACGCCCTGTGCGCCGGTATCGAGGATGCGCGCGGCATGAAACGGGTTGTGCGACGGCACGCGCGCGATCGGCGTGATGCCCGCGGTGAGCGCGCCAACACAGATCGACGCCGCGGTCTCGAGCGACGTCGCGCTGTGCTCGAGGTCGATGAAGATCGCGTCGAAGCCGCAGCGCGCGGCGATCATCGGCGCCTCCGCGCTGCGCATCTGGTTCACCGCCATGCACAACACGAGCTCGCCCGCCTTGAGCTTCTTCTTTGCCGAGTTTTCGTACACTGCCGTGGTCACGCCGTTCTCCGTTGAATTGATCACTGCACCCACGGGCTGCGTTTCCACAGCGCCGCGAGCTCCTTGTCGGCCGTCTGCAAATACGCGCCGTACGCCGCGGGGCTCATGTACTCGAGCGGCAGCGCGATCTCGTTCGCCTTCTTGACGAGCTCGGGATCCTTGAGCGCCTTCTCGGTCGCCTGCGCGAGGAGGTCGATGTATTCCTGCGGCGTCCCCTTCGGCGCGATCAGGCCGCGCGACGATCCGCCCTCGACCTTAAAGCCCTGCTCGATGAAGGTCGGGATGTTCGGCGCGAGCGGGAAGCGTGTCTTGCTGCCGATCGCGAGCGCCTTGAGCTGTCCCTGCTCGATGAAGCGCTGCACGTCGCCGAGCGCGCTGGCCACGACTTCGACGTGCCCGCCCAGCAGCGCCGTGCGCGACTGGCCGCCGCCTTCGAACGGCACGTGCAGCAGCTTGATGTTGGCCGCCTCCTCGAACGCGATGAGGTCGAGATGCGTGTTGGAACCGGCACCGGCCGAGGAGATCGGAATCTCGCCCGGGCGCTTCTTCGCTTCCGCCGCCAGTGCCGCGAGCGTCTGGTACTTGCCGTCGGGGCGAATCGCGAACACCGCTGGGTCGTAGACGAGGTTGGCGATCGGCACGAAGCTCGCGAGCGTCCAGCTCGTCGGCCGCTCGTGCGACTTCATGAGCGTGTTGGGCACGTTCATGAAGCCGATGGTGTAGCCGTCGGGCTTGGACTTGGCGATCTCCCCCGCGCCGATGTCGCCGCCCGCGCCGCCCTTGTTGATGACCACGATCTTCGCGTCGTTGCCAAGGTACTTCTCGATATACGGAACGATCATGCGCGCCGACAGGTCGGTGCCGCCGCCCGGCGGGAACGGCACGATCAGCGTGATCGGCCGCTCCGGATACGCCGCGTGTGCGGCCGCTGTCGCAAATGCAAGCACCGCGAACGCGGCGCGCCACCAACTTCCGATTGCCATTCTTCCTCCGTTGATCACTTGGTCTTTCCCATCTTCACCGCGAAATCGACGAGCGCGCGGTTCGCTTTCGAGAGGTAGCTCTCGTTGCGCCAGCACAACGAGAAGCGGAGAACTTCCTTCGGCTCGAACGACACCGCGACGAGCGGCGGCGATCCGTCCGCGAGCGAGCGCAGCAGCGTCGCCGCACCGAGGCCGTCCGCGGCAGCTCGCCGGATGAGCCCTACCGAGTTCGACTGCAGCACGACCTCGGGCTTGGCGCCGCCGCGCTTGCACAGCTTGTCGAGGATCTCGCGCTGGATGAAGCTGCCGTTGAACAGCACCATCGGCAGGCCGTTGAGCTCGCTGCCGGGAATCGATTTGCGCGTTGCGAGGCGGTGTCCTGGCGCGACGCACAGCACCATCTCCTCCTTGCCCACTTGCACCTGCCGCCATTGCGGCTTCACGCGGCGCGACTCGATCATCGCGACGTCGATGGCACCGGCGTCGAGCATGCCGCCGACCTCGTCGGCGCTGCCCTCGACGAAGGTCATGGAAATCTTGGGATACGCCGCGTGGAATTGCGCGATGACGTCGGGGAAATACTGCAGGCCGAACATCGGCGGCATGCCGAGGCGGATGACGCCGGTGCGCAGCTCGATTGCGTCGGCGATTTCGCTCACGGCGGAATCCATTTCGTTGAACACGCGCTCCGCACGCGCGAGCAGGATGCGCCCTTCGACCGTCGGCTCGACGCGATGCGCCTTGCGCACGAACAGCGTCACGCCGAGCTCCGCTTCCAGTTTCTTGATTGCGACGGACAACGCGGGCTGCGCAACGTGCAGCGACTCGGCCGCGCGCGTGAAGCTGCCGAAGCGCGCAATCGCGAGGCTGTAGCGCAGGGCGCGGGTGTCCATACCGATTCGCTATTCGTCGGATAACAAGAAAGTATTTTTCGCGGGGAGCGTCCCTAACGTAGCATAGTTCGCGATGAATCGAAGGCATCGATCGTGACGCGAATCGGGTTCGTCGGCCTCGGACGCATGGGCCGGCCGATGGCGCAGAACCTCGCGCGGCGCGGGGCGGCGCTGACCGTTTGTGCGACGCGCCCGGCGAGCCTCGCTCCGTTTGCAGGAACCGGTGTCTGCGCCACGACCGACGTCGCCGATGTCGCGCAATGCGAAGTCGTATTCCTGTGCTTGCCCAACGGCGAGATCGTGCGCGAGGTGGTGGACCAGCTCGTGGCACCGCACTCGCGCGTCGAAGTCGTGGTGGATACCAGCACCATTGCCCATGCGGTCGCGGTGGACATCGCACGCGAGCTCGCAACGCGCGGCATCGAGTTCGTCGACGCGCCGGTCACCGGCATGCCGGCGCGTGCGGAAGCAGGCACCCTGACCGCGATGTGCGGCGGCACCCACGAGGCCTTCGAGCGGGCGAAACCGCTGCTCGCGCACATGGCCAGCACGACCCTGTACATGGGCCCCGCCGGCAGCGGGCAGCTTACGAAACTCGTAAACCAGCTTCTCTTCAATATCAACGCTGCCGCGCTCGCCGAGATCCTGCCGATGTCGGTGAAGATGGGTCTCGATCCCGGCCGGGTCGCGCAGGTGGTCAACACCGGCACGGGCCGCAGCTACGCATCGGAGTTCTTCCTGCCGCGTATCCTGGACGATCGGTTCAGCGAAGGCTATTCCATGGCCAAGGCGTACAAGGACATGGTGAGCGGGGCGGAGATCGGTGCCCGCGGCTGCATTCCCATGCCAGTACTCGGCGCGGCCGCGGCGACCTACCAGATGGCGCTCCTGCGCGGCCACGGCGACTCCGACAAGGGCGGCATGATCCGTGTGTTCGAGGAGCTGCTGGGAGTCCGCTGCCGCCACCCGCAACGCGCATGATCGTATGCGCCTATCGCTTTCCGCCAAAGAAATCGATTGTTCAAGCGCGCGTAGGGCCCGTACATTGCAGGTCCCTGCTATGGAGGAAGACGAAGGATGATCGGTAAAGCGGCTCTCGACCGCCTGCGCAGCGTGGAGGCGGGCATGATCTCCGACTGCATGATGCGGCTTGGCCTGTCCGGCTGGATGGACGGCGTGCGGCCCGTTCAACCGGGCATGCGACGCGCGGTGGGCACAGCACGCACGCTGCTGTTCGGCCCCAAGCGCGGCGAGGGCCAGTGGACCACGAGCATGTATCGCACCATTGCATCGCTGTCGCCCGGTGACGTGCTCGTGTTCGCGACCGGCGGCACGGTCGAGAACCTGATGGGCGACAACATGGCGACATTCGCGCAGCTGCATGGCCTCGCCGCATGCGTCACCGACTCGACGGTGCGCGACAGCGCCGGCATGATGGATCTGTCGATGCCGGTGTACGCACGCGGTACCGCGGTGCGGTTGCCGCTGAACATGGAGCCGATCGCGCTCGACGTGCCGGTTTCTTGCGGCGGCGCGCAGGTGCGTCCGGGCGATGCCGTCGTCGGTTGCGAGGACGGCGTCCTCGTGCTTCCCGAATCGCGCATCGAGGACGTGCTGTATCAGCTCGAGGATATCGAGGCGTGCGAGCGCGACCTCAGCAGTGCAATCAAGCGGCGCGCGTCGCTCGAGGAAATCGAAGCGGTGCTCAAGCGCAAGAAGTCGCCGCGGCCGAAGTGAGGAGTTCGCATGGAAACGATCGATAAGCCGTCCGCCATCACGATTCGCCCGCTGAGCCCCGTCATGGGCGCGGAGATCGTCGGCATGGATCTCTCGCAGCCGGTGAGTGACGCGGACCTGAAAACGTTCGAGGACGCGTTCAATCGCTACAAGGTGCTCGTGTATCGCGACCAGCACCTGAGCAAGGAGCAGCTGATCGCGTTCAGCCGGCGCTGGGGTCCCCTGGGCGAGCACATCATGCCGGGTGCTGCGTCGGACGATTACGAAGAGATCAACGTGATGTCCAACAAGGGCCCCGACGGCAAGCCCACCGGCAAGCATCCGGACCCCACCGCGAAGCGCTGGCACACCGACCGCTCGTACATGCCGCGCCCGGCGATGGCCACGTTCCTCTACGGTGTGGAGGTTCCTTCCGTCGGCGGCGACACCCTGTTCGCCAACGGCGCCATGGCCTACGATGCGCTGCCTCCTGACGTGCGCACGCGCATAGACTCGTTGAACGCCATCCACTCCGTCGAGCATTCGCGGCGCATGGGCGGCGTCGCGCTCGCTACGGAATACGAGAAGCAGAAGGCGCCGCCGGTGCGCCATCCGCTTGCGCGCACGCATCCTGCGACCGGGCGCAAGGCGATCTACTGCGGCTGCCACGCGTGGAAGGTCGAGGGCCTTCTCGACGACGAAGGGCGCGCGCTGCTCGACTACCTCATCGGCTTCGCCATCGAGGAGCGCTTCCAGTATCGTCACAAGTGGCGTCAGCGCGACCTGCTGCAGTGGGACAACCGCTGTGTGTTCCACGCCGCCACGGATTACGATACGGCCGAAGAGCTGCGCGTCATGTACCGCACCGTGGTCGAAGGCGAACCTACGCGCCCGGTTTAGCAAACGACACTCACGACCGCGCGGCAACGACCGCGCGGCATGCGCATCGAAGGAGGAGAACATGAAGCACGACGAAGTGATTTCGGTGACACGCCGCGACCTGATGCGGCTGATCGCATCGGGCGGCGTTGCGTCGGTCGCCGGCTGGCCTGCCATCGCCGCGCTCGCGCAGGGCCGCAAGGACACGCTGGTGATCGGCATCGACACGAGCGACAGCACGGAATTCGATCCGGTGCGCGACCTGCACTACACGCCGCCGATGACCATTTCGGCGTGCTACGACACACTGGTCACGATGACGCCCGGCGACTACATCAATTTGAAGCCGGGTGTGGCCACGCAGTGGGTGCGCACGCCGGACGGCCAGGGCTGGCGCTTCACCCTGCGCGACGGCGTGAAGTTCGCGAGCGGCAATCCAATGACTGCGGCCGACGTCAAGTTCTCGCTCGATCGCTGCCGCTTCATCGAATTCCAGTCGTCGCAATACCTCACCAACGTCACGAGCATCAACGTGGTCGACGACCGCACCGTCGACATCATGCTGAAGAACCCCGCCGAGCCGATCCTCAACATCCTCGCTGCGCCGAGCTTCGTCGTCACCGACAGCAAGGTCGTGGCCGAGCACGGCGGCGACGCGACACGCGAGTCGAAGCAGAAGGACAAGGCCACCGAGTGGCTGAACCAGAACTCGGCCGGAACCGGTCCCTATCGCCTGACGCAGTGGGTGCGCAACTCGCAGATCCAGCTCGTCGCCAATCCCAATTACTGGGGAGGCAAGCCGGCGTTCCAGCGCATCGTCATCCGCCATTTCGAGGACGGCTCCGCGCAATTGCTGTCGCTGCGCCGCGGCGACATCGACGTCGCGTTCAACCTGCTGCCGGAGCAGATCACGTCGCTCAAGTCGGACAACAACGTGTGGATCGCGCGCGCCATCAGCCTCGACTTCGTGTACCTCGCGTTGAACCACAGCCCCGAGCTCAACAAGGCGCTCGCGAACAAGTATGCGCGGCAGGCGATCGGCTGGGCGATCGACTACGACGGCATCCGCGACGGCCTGCTCGGCGGCTCGGCGACGCGCCCGGCGAACTTCATCCCCGTCGGCTCGCTCGGCTCGACCGAGGAAACGACCAAGCAGATCGGGTTCCGGCAGGATCTCGACAAGTCGCGCAAGGCACTTGCGCAAGCGGGATTGCCCGACGGCTTCGAGTTCGAGGTGATCTACGGCAACAGCATGATCGCCGGCACGTCGTATCACGTGATTGCGCAGAAGATGCAGTCCGACCTGGCTCGTGTGGGCATCAAGTTGAAGCTCAACCCGATGCCGCAGGTCAACGTGCGCACGCTCTACAACGCGGGCAAGATGCAGTCGGTGATCACGTACTGGAATCCGCCTGCGGTGGAGAACGCGCTGTGGGGATGGGCGACCGTGCAGCGCGTCGCCAAGCGACTGAACTGGAAGCCGCCGGAGACGCTCGTGAAGCTCGTCGACCAGGCTGCGACGGAGCCCGACCAGAAGAAGCAGGCGGAGCTCTGGCGCCAATACCAGGTCGCGATGGTCGACGAGGCGAACCTGATCGTGTTGTTCCAGCCGATCTACCAGGTCGGCGTGCGCAAGACGATCAAGGACATGCCGCTCACGGCGGCCGGATGGCAAGCCGACCTGCGCGGAGTCCGGCCGGCTTAGCAGGACGCGTCACCCGAAGGCAACGTGCTTCGCTACGTCACAAACCGGCTGGTCACCGCGTTCGGGCTCGCGCTCTTCGCGACGCTTGTCGTCTTCCTCATCACGAGCCTGGTGCCGGGTGATCCGATCATCGCCATGCTCGGCGACCTGGCGGCCTCTAAGCCCGCGATCGTCGCCGAGTACCGCGCGAAGTGGGGACTCGACCTGCCGCTGTGGCAGCAGTACTGGATCTTCCTCACGCGGCTGTTCCACGGCGACCTCGGCACGTCGATCAGCACGCAGCGGCCGGTGCTCGCCGACATCATGCAGTACGCGCCCGCGACCATCGAGCTCGGCACCATCGCGTTCGTGCTGTCGATCGTCATCGGCGTGCCGTTCGGCATTTTCGCGGCGATCAAACGCGACAGCTGGGTCGATCATAGCGCGCGCTTCGTGTCGCTAATCGGAGTGTCGTCACCGGTATTCTGGCTTGCGTTCATCGCACTCACCGTGTTCTACGGCTGGCTGCAGATCGCGCCGGGACCCGGCCGCCTTGATCCGATCGACTTTCCGCCGCCGACGGTCACGGGCTCGTTCCTCATCGATTCGCTCGTCGCCGGCGACTGGGAGACGTTCAAGGCGGCGTTCGCGCATCTCGTGCTGCCGTCGCTCGTGCTGTGCGCGGCCACACTCGGGCTCATCACGCGCATGACGCGCGCGAGCATGCTCGAGACGCTCGGACAGGATTACGTGCGCGTGGCGCGCGCGAAAGGTCTCAAGGAGCGTGCTGTGATCGTCGGCCATGCGCTTCCCAACGCATTGATTCCGGTCATCACACTCGCGGGCCTCGCCTACGCGAACCTGCTGACGGGCACCGTGATGACCGAGACCATCTTCTCGTGGCCCGGACTCGGGCGCTACACGTTCCGCAGCGCGCTTTCCCTCGACCTGCCGGCGATCATGGGCATGACGCTGGTGTTCGCGATCGTGTATCTCCTCATCAACCTGCTGGTCGACCTCTCGTACGCGCTGGTCGATCCGCGGGTGCTCAAGCGATGACCGACTCGGTCGCGGTTAGGGATCCGGTCGACGTCGTCGCAGCCGAGCTGTCGGTCGCAACGCCGTCGGCGAAACGGCAGCGCTGGATTCGCCGCTATGGTCTCGCAGCCGTCGGCGCCGCGATCATCGTCGTGTGGATTTTGGTCGCGATCCTCGCGCCGTGGCTTGCGCCCTACAAGCCCGATCTCGTCGACGTGACGCAGCGCCTGCTGCCGCCGTCGTCGGCGCATTGGCTGGGCACGGATGCGCTCGGTCGCGACGTGCTCTCGCGGCTGCTGTATGGCGCACGCGTGTCGCTGTTCGTGAGCATCCTCGTGGTGCTGCTCGGTGCCGCGTTCGGGATCTTCGTCGGCGGCGTCGCCGCGTACGCCGGGGGTTGGATCGAGCACACCCTCATGCGCTTCACCGACCTCGTGCTGTGCTTCCCGCCGATCATCCTCGCGATGGCGATCGCCGCGGCGCTCGGCATCGGCACCGTGAACACGATGATCGCGATGCTCGTCGTCTGGTGGCCCAAGTTCGCGCGGCTCGCGCGCGGGCTGGTGCTCGTGCAACGCAACCAGGAGTACGTCGAGGCTGCGCACGTCATTGGTTACGGCCCCGGACGCGTGCTGTGGAAGCACATCATGCCGAACGCGATCGGGCCGATCATCGTGCTCGTCACGCTCGACATCGGCCACGCGATCATCGTGTTCGCGGGGCTGTCGTTCCTCGGTCTCGGTGTGGTTCCTCCTACGCCCGAGTGGGGTGCGATGGTGTCGGAAGGGCGCGAGCTCGTCGAGCAGTGGTGGTGCGCGACGTTCGCGGGACTTGCCATCTTCACGGTGGTAATGGGGTTCAATTTTCTCGGAGACGGAGTCCGTGACTGGCTCGATCCCCGCGCCCGCCGCCGCTAGATGACTGCCCCCACGCTCCCGGCAACAACACAACCGCCGCTCGCTGCCCCCCGAGGGGCTGCAGTCAGCGCCTCGGGGCGGCCCTTCGGCGCTGACACACGCCCTTTGCTCGAGGTCCGCGATCTGCGCACGTACTTCGACACGGACGCAGGCGTGGTGCGCGCCGTCGACGGCGTGAGCTTCACGGTGCACCCGGGCGAGACGCTCGGCATCGTCGGCGAATCGGGTTCGGGCAAGAGCGTCACCGCGCTGTCGGTGATCCGCCTGCTGCAGGAGCAGAGCCGCATCGCGAGCGGCCAGATCGAGTTCCGCGACCGCGACATCGTGAAGATGGACGAGGCGGAGGTGCGCACGCTGCGCGGCGGCGCCATCTCGATGGTGTTCCAGGACCCGATGACCTCGCTCAATCCGGTCAAGCGCATCTCGGACCAGCTGGTCGAGGCGATGATCGTGCACGGCAAGCACGATCGCGCATCGGCGAAGAAGCGCGCGATCGAGCTTCTTGCGCGGATGGGCATCACCGCACCCGAACGCGCCATCGCCGGCTTTCCGCATCAATTCTCCGGCGGCATGCGCCAGCGCGTGATGCTCGCGATGGGCTTTGCCAACTCGCCGATGCTGCTCCTCGCCGACGAGCCGACCACCGCGCTCGACGTGACGATCCAGGCGCAGATCCTCGACCTCCTGCGCGAGCTCAACGCCGACTTCGGGGCGGCGATCGTGCTCATCAGCCACGACCTGGGCGTGATCGCCAACGTGTGCAGCCGCGTAGTCGTGATGTACGGCGGCGAGGTCGTGGAGGAGGGACCCACCGAGGCGCTGCTTTCCGATCCGCGTCATCCGTACACATGGGCGCTGCTCAATGCCGCGCCGCGGCTCGATCGCGCCGTCGACGGCGACCGCAAGCTGACGACGATCGAAGGCACGCCGCCCGACCCGATGCATTGGCCGAAGGGCTGCCGCTTCGCGCAGCGCTGTCCGTTCCGCATCGCGAGGTGCGACGAGCATCCCGAGCTGCTGCCGATTGGCGAAGCGCGGAAGACGCGCTGCTGGATCACGCAGGATGGTCAGGCGCTTCCCGCACGCGAGGTTTCCCGCGTGGCGCGCGAGGCGGTGGTGGTGCGTGCGCCGGTGCGCGAGGCGGTGCTCGAGATCCGCGACCTCGTGAAGCACTTTCCGGTCGCGAAGGAGACGATGTTCGGCAAGCCGCAGTTCGTGCACGCGATCGACGGCGTCGACCTCACCGTGATGCGGGGTGAAACGGTCGGCCTCGTCGGCGAGTCGGGTTGCGGGAAATCCACGCTCGCGCGGCTGATCGCGCGCATCCACGAGCCCGATTCCGGCTCCATTCGGTTCGAGGGCAACGAGATCGCGCACGCCACGCCCGCGCAGATGCGGCCCCTGCGTCGCAAGATGCAGATGATCTTCCAGGACCCCTATGCGTCGCTGAATCCGCGCATGACGGTGTCCCGGATCCTGAGCGAGCCCGTGCGCTTCCACGGCCTTGCGGCCAGCGAGAACGACCTGCGCAAGCGCGTCGACGAGCTGCTCGGCTTGGTCAACCTGCCGCGCAGCGCGGCGGGCAAATATCCGCACGAATTCTCGGGCGGTCAGCGGCAGCGCATCTCGATCGCGCGTGCGCTCGCGGTTTCGCCCGAGCTGATCATCGCCGACGAGCCGATCTCCTCGCTCGACGTCAACATCCAGGCGCAGATCATCAACCTGTTGATCGACCTTTCGCAGCGCCTGCATCTCACGTACCTGTTCATCGCTCACGACTTGGCGGTGGTCAAGCACATCTCCGACCGCATCGTCGTGCTCTACCTCGGCAAGGTGATGGAGATCGCCACTTCCGCGGCGCTGTTCGCATCGCCGCTGCATCCGTACACGCGATCGCTGATCGCCGCGGTGCCCATCCCGGACGTCGCCGTCGAGCGCGCGCGCCAGCGCAATCTGCTGCAAGGCGAGCCGCCGAGCGCGCTGTCGCCGCCGTCGGGATGCCGCTTCCGCACCCGGTGCCCGCTCGCGCAGGAGATCTGTGCGCGCGAGACGCCGCCGCTCATCGAGCATCAGCCGGGCCATTTCGCGGCATGCCATTTCGCGGGGTACTCCTCATGATCAAGCTGACAGAGCTCAAGGCGGGATTCGCAGCGGAGGTCGAAGGTGTGGACATGCGCATCGCGCCGGATGCGGCGATGATCGCCGCCATCGAGGACGCGATCGATCGTTTTCCGGTGCTGGTGTTCCACGACCAGGACCTCAGCAACGAGCAGCAGATCGCGTTCCTGCAGCCGTTCGGCGACCTGCAGCAGTCGGTCGAGTACCTGACGCAGAAGGGCGACAAGCGATTGCCCGAGCTCATGACCGATTCCTCCAACATCGGCAAGGACAGCAAGACGTTCGGCGCGGGCGATGCGCGGCGCATGAACAACCTCGGCAGCCGCCGCTGGCACACCGACCAGTCGTTCAAGCCGCGGCCGGTGAAATACTCGCTGCTGTGCGCGCGCACCGTGGCCAAGGAGGGCGGCGAGACGCAATTCGCGGACATGCGCGCCGCGTACGACGCGCTGCCCGAGGAGTTGCGCTCGCGCATTGACGATCTCGTGATCGAGCACAGCCTCCTCAACTCGCGGCGCAACGTCGGTTTCACCGATGCCACCGAGCTCGAGAAGGCGCGTCTGGCTTCCGTGCATCAACGCCTGGTGCGTCGTCATTCGCGCACCGGACGCCGCTCGCTTTATCTCTCGTCGCATGCGGCGCACGTCGTCGACTGGCCGCTGCCCGAGGGCCTCGATCTCCTCTACGAGCTCACCGACCGCGCCACACAGCCGCAGTTCGTCTACACCCACGCGTGGCGGCTGTACGACGCGGTGCTGTGGGACAACCGCGTCACGATGCATCGTGCGCGGCGGCACGTTCCCGAGACCGACCCGCGCGACATGCGCCGCGTGTCCGTGCTCGACGAAACCAATACGCTCGCTCAACCTGCCTAGGAACTCTCATGTCGGAAACGTTCGGATCGGGGGAATACACGTATCGCGCGGTCGAAGGCTGGGCGAAATGGCCCGAGGATTGGAACCTTCACGATGTCGCAGCGGTCGGCGTCGACAGCAAGGACAACGTCTACGCGTTCCATCGCGGCGATCATCCGATGGTGGTGTTCGACCGCAACGGCAACGTGCTGCGCACCTGGGGCGAAGGTGTGTTCAAGCATGCGCACGGCATACACATGGCGCCCGACGAAACCGTCTACCTCACCGATGACTTCGATCACACGGTGCGGCGATGCACGCTCGACGGCAAGGTGCTGCTCACGATCGGCGTTCCCGGTGAGCCGGCGCCCTTCATGAGCGGCGAGCCGTTCCGCAAGTGCACGCACACCGCGCTGTCGCCGAAGGGCGAGATCTACATCTCCGACGGATATGGCAATGCGCGCGTCCACAAGTACACGCCCAACGGCAAGCGCATCCTGTCCTGGGGCTCGCCGGGCGCGGGCCCGGGCGAATTCAACCTGCCCCACAACATCGCATGCGATGCGGACGGGTGGGTCTACGTCGCCGACCGCGAGAACATGCGCGTCCAGGTGTTCGACGGCAACGGCAAGTTCGAGACGCAATGGCACGACCTGCACCGGCCGAGCGGGATGTACATGCCGCCGGGCAAATGCCCGATCTGCTACATCGGCGAGATCGGGCCGTACTACGAGTTCAACCGCGGCGCGCCGAACTTGGGGCCGCGCGTGACGATCGTGTCGAATGAAGGCAAGGTGCTCGCGCGCATCACGCGCGAGCCGTGCGCGGGGCAAGGAGCCGGTCAATTCATCTCGCCGCATGGGCTCGCGGTGGATTCGCGCGGCGATCTTTACGTCGGCGAGGTCTGTTACACGGCGTGGTCGAGCGTGTATCCCGACAAGCCCGTACCAAAGCGGATTCGCTCGCTGCAGAAATTCGAGCGCGTGAAAGCAGCCTAAACGGAGGAGAAGAAATGACGATGTCGCACAAACGCCGCGCGCTGGTCAAGGCCGGCGCGGCTTTCGCGGGCGGCACGGCACTGGGAGTGCCGACGCTTGCCTTCGCGCAGTCGGCCGCGAACTGGCCCAATCGTCCGGTGCGCATCGTCGTGCCATACGGCACGGGCGGAACGGCCGACATCATGGCGCGCATCATCGGCCAGCAATTGCAGATCCAGACGGGACAGCCGTTCATCATCGAGAACAAGGGCGGCGCCAGCACGACCATCGGCGCGGCCGACGTGTTCAAGTCGCCCGCGGATGGTTACACGCTGATGGTGGTGACGCCGACGTTCGCGGTCGCGCAATTCGTGTATCCCAATCTCGCGTTCGGTCCCAACGACTTCACGCCGATTGCGGTGTTCATCACCACGCCGCTGCTGCTGGTGGTGAATCCGAACACCGGCTTCAAGACCGTGGGCGACTACATCAAGGCCGCCAAGGCCAATCCCGGCAAGATCACGTTCGCGTCCTCGGGCGCGGGCAGCACGCCGCATCTCGGCTTCGAATTGCTTATGGAACAGGCCGGCATCCAGTTGCTGCACATTCCGTACAAGGGCGGCGGCGAGGCGGTCGCATCGGTGCTCTCCGGCACCACTGACAGCTACTTCTCCGTGCCGATCGAGTCGGGACCGCACGTGCGCGGCGGCAAGCTCGTCGCGCTCGCGGCCTCGGGCACCAAGCGCGCGCCGTCGTTTCCCGACGTGCCCACGCTTGCCGAGAGCGGGCTGCCGAACTTCGAGATGCTGCACTACACGTCGATGCTCGTGCGCGCGGGCACGCCGCCGGACATCGTGAACAAGCTCTCGCAGAACGTGGTCAAGGCGATGCAGGCGCCGGACGTTCGCGAGAAATTCACCCAGAACGGCGACATCGCGCTCGGCACGCTCGCCGAGGCGACCGACCTGTACGCGAAGGAATACAAGACGTGGCCCGGCGTCGTGCAGAAGGCGGGAATCAAGCCGACATGACCCCGATCTGCAATCACATCGTCGAGCATCCGAGCGCGTGGACGCCGGCGACACTCGGCAACAAGGACGGCCTCAAGCTCGCGTTGTCGGAAGAAGAGCTGTCGGCCATCGAGACGCTGCTGCAACGCACGCGCCACAAGCGGCCGCAGGAAGTCACGCGCGCGGACTTCGATCATCCCGTCGTCAATCGCCTGCTCGACCGCGTTCGCGACGTGATCATGAACGGCCGCGGTATCCTGATCGTCAGCGGCGTCACGCCCGCGCGTTTCAACGAAGAGCAATTCGAGCGCATCTATTGGGGCTTCGGCGCGCATCTCGGCATCGGCGCGGTGCAGAGCGGCAACGGCGATCGCCTCGGCTACGTGCAGAACAATCCCGACGACGAAGTGAAGCGCGGCTACCGCAGCCTGCGCGAGCTGCACATGCACACCGACTCGTACGAGATCGTCGGCCTCATGTGCGTGCGGCGCGCGAAGTCCGGCGGGTTGAGCGGCCTTGCGCCCAGCCTGTCGAT
>JADMIO011614226.1_pt1 | contig 25959 bp, 24 predicted proteins | sample 8958161 | NCBI WGS metagenome assembly JADMIO01 (sample SAMN16585339, study PRJNA669376) | soil metagenome | isolation source: Crop rotation soil | place: USA: Cullars Rotation, Alabama | collected 2011 | reverse complement strand
GCGTTCGGTTTCGATCCGATCCAAACCCGGGATGTGGTTTAACGTGGACGGCGAACTGGTCGGCAACGAACCCGCGCGGTTTGAAGTCATACCGGGGGCACTGCAATTTGTGGTCGACAAAAGATGAACCGAAAAATTGTCGCGGCGGATGAACTCGCGGAAATCTCAGCACAAATGAAATCTCGCGGCCGCAAACTGGTTTTCACCAACGGCTGCTTTGACCTTCTGCATGTTGGACACGTTCGTTATCTCGCGGCCGCGCGCGCTCTTGGCGACGCTCTGGTAGTGGGTCTCAACGGCGACGAGTCGGTGCGCGCCTTGAAAGGCAGCGGACGTCCCATCAACCGCGAACAAGACCGCGCGGAAGTGATCGCCGCCTTGGAATCGGTCGATTACGTCACGATTTTTCCAGAAGCGCGGACCACGAATCTTCTTCGGCGCGTTCGGCCGCAGATTTATGTCAAAGGCGGCGATTACACGCCCGAAACGCTGAATCCTGAAGAGAAGGAGGCACTCGATGAAATCGGGGCCGAGATTCATATTGTGCCATTTCAGGCGGGCTATTCGACCACGGAAGTCATCAGCCGCCTCGGCGGTCCAACTGGAAAATGAGCCGTTTGCGGGTGGCCATTCTTGGCTCCGGCCGGGGCAGCAATTGCCGAGCGATTCTCGAGCGCATTCGTGAAGGCGCCCTTCCGGCAGAAGCGTGTGTTGTCATTTCGGACGTGCTCGACGCGCCGATTCTCGACATTGCCCGGACTCACGGCGTTCCCAATGCCTACCTCCCTCCCGGTCATTTCCGGACGCGACTCGAACCGCAGGTCGAGCACGATTTGGTCGCCATGCTGAAGGATTGCGGAGCGGAACTGATCGCCCTGGCCGGGTTTATGCGCGTCCTTAAGAAGCCGATGCTGGAAGCTTTTCCGCGGCGAATTATCAATATTCATCCTTCGTTGCTGCCCCTTTTTCCCGGCCTGATGGCGTGGAAACAGGCTCTCGATGCCGGCGAAAATGTCACCGGCTGCACGGTGCATTACGTCGACGAGCAGATCGATCACGGCGACATTATCGCGCAGCGGAAGGTGCCGATTTTGCCTAACGACACGGCGGACACTCTCCATGAACGCATTCAGCTGGAGGAACGAAAACTCTACCCCGAAGTGATCGCGACCTTCTGCCGCTAACGCTCTTCCGCTTTCTGGTCGCGCTGCATTAAATCATCCAGGCTCTTCATGGGCGGCTTGCCCTGGTAGAGAATGGCATGGACTTCGTCGATGATCGGGCTCTCGACCTGCAAGCGACGCGCGCATTCGTACGCGCTCTTCGTCGTCGGGACACCTTCCGCCACCATCTTCATGGACGAAATGATCTGGTCGATTGATTCGCCGCGGCCGAGCCGCTCCCCCACGCGCCGGTTTCGGCTTTGTTGGCTGAAACATGTCGCCATCAAATCGCCGGCTCCACTAAGCCCGTAAAAGGTGCTCGCAGACCCGCCCATGGCGCCGCCAAGACGCAACAGCTCGGCAAGAGCGCGCGTCACCAGGGCCGCTTTCGAGTTGTCGCCCAGGCCAAGGCCGTCGCAAATTCCGGCGGGAATCGCGAAGACATTCTTCAATGCGCCGCCCAGTTCAATTCCGATGACTTCGTCGCTTCGGTAAATCCTGAAGCGTTGATTCCCCAGGAAGGTCTGGAGGTTCTCAGCAAGCCTTTCATCCGAGCAGCCGAGGACGGTGGCGGTCGGCAGACCCCGCGCCACTTCGGCCGCGAGGTTGGGTCCGGAAAGAACCGCGCAAGGATGATTCGGCAGAACCTCGGCGGCGATCTGGCTCATCCGGAGGCCGCTGGTATGCTCGATTCCCTTGGTGCAGCTGAGAACGACGCTGTTCCCGTTCTTGAGCACTCGAGCGAACCGGTTCGCGATTTCGCGGAAGGCGGTCGATGGGACGACGAACACGACCAGGCCGGCTTGGCCGCATTCGGCCAGGTCACTCGTTAGGCGAATATTTTCCGGGAGGGAGACGCCCGGCAGATAATCATGGTTGATTCGGCTCTCGCGCAGCCGTTCGACGCGGCTGGGATCGTGCCCCCACAAAAGAATATCCCGGCCGTCCTTCGCCCAGATCGCGGCCAGGGCCGTGCCCCAGCCGCCAGCTCCGAGAATGGCAGTCGTTTCAATTTTCACGTTTCTTGAAACTCTCTTCCGTTCCCCGGGCCAGCCGAACCAAATTCGAACGATGCCGCAGAATGACGATCACCGACAAGACGATGCAGGTGTAAAGAATGAGCGGCCGGTCCGCGGCCAGAATCTTATTGAGAATCCAGACGGCGACCGGCAGCGCGAGCGCGGCAAGGATCGAGGCTAACGACACGTAGCGGGTTGAATAGAAGATGATGATCCAGACCAGGATCACGGCGACGGCCGCCGCGGGAATTAGCCCGAAAAGCATACCTGCGGAAGTGGCGACGCCTTTTCCCCCGCGAAAGCCGAGCCACACCGGAAAAGCGTTCCCGAGGACAACGGCGATCGCGGCGATCACCCGAAAAACGTCGTCGGAACCGGGTGCGTCGAACGCATGGCCTAACGAGGGCGCGAGCAACACGGCCGCGAGACCTTTGCTAAAATCGGCTAGAAAAACCGGGTAACCAAATTTCTTTCCAAGGGCGCGGGTTACATTGGTCGCACCGATGTTTCCGCTCCCGACTCGGCGGATATCAATTCCCCCGAGACGGGAGATAATGAAGCCCGAAGGAATGGAGCCCAACCCATACGCAACTAGGATGATGCATAAATATCCATACATAAGCTATTTATGCTATTTTAATTCGCGACTTCGCCGGAGCCAGATGTGCAGGATCGCGACGTCGGCCGGAGTCACGCCGGAAATGCGCCCTGCCTGGCCCAAAGTGGTCGGCTGAACTTCTCGCAATTTCTGCCTTGTTTCCGCCCGCAAACCGGGGACCCGGGCGAAATCGAACCCGGTTGGGATGGGATGCTCCGAACGGCGGGCAACGGCGGTGTTTTCCAAGGCTTGGCGAACGGCGTATCCCTCACACCGAAAATCTCCCTGAATGAGTTCCCAAATATCATCTGGGGCTACCGAGCGCAGGTCCTTCGGGATCATGCTGAGCGAGAACTCCTGGCGCTTCATCCATTGCGCCAAAAGAAGCCCGTCGATTCGGCTGCGCTCACTAATGGTGCGGGCTTCCTCGAGAGCAGCGATTTTTTCCTGGAACGCCTTCTTTCGGGTCGAATCGATCAGTCCCACAGCAATGGCTTTTCCGGTCAGGCGCTGATCAGCGGTATCCTGCCGTAAAACGATTCGATTCTCAGCACGACTGGTGAACATGCGATACGGCTCCTCGGTCCCTTTCGTCACCAAATCGTCGACCAGGACGCCGATAAACGCTTCGTCGCGACTGAGCACCAGCTCGGGCTTGCCAAGCGTCCGGAGGCCGGCGTTGGCACCGGCGATCAAACCCTGGGCGGCCGCTTCCTCGTAGCCGGAGGTTCCGTTTACTTGCCCGGCAAAGTAAAGGCCCTCGACCCGCTTCGTTTCGAGGGTATGTCGAAGCTGGGTCGGGGAAAAATAGTCGTATTCCACCGCGTAGCCGGGCCGCAACATTTCCACCCTTTCCAGGCCGGGGACAGTCCGGACAAAGGCGATCTGGACGTCGTACGGGAGGCTGGTGGAGATGCCGTTTACATAGAACTCGTCGGTGTGTCGGCCTTCAGGTTCGAGGAAGAGCTGATGTGCCGATTTATCCGAAAACTTGACCACTTTATCCTCGATAGAAGGGCAATACCGCGGCCCGGTCCCTTCAATCCGGCCGGCATAGAGCGGCGACCGATCGAGGTTGCGCCGGATGATATCGTGAGCCTCCTCGGTCGTATGAGTGATCCAGCAGGGAATTTGTTCCACGTGGAACATTCCAGAAGCATCGTCATTCAACGTGAAGATATCGTCGCCACCCTTCCGGAGACTCCCCTCGAGAAAGGAGAACCGCGGCGGGGGGTTGTCGCCGTCTTGGCGGTCGCATTTCGAAAAGTCGATCGACCGTTTGTTGATCCGGCACGGCGTTCCGGTCTTGAACCGCCCCACCTCGAACCCGAGTTTACGCAGTGCTTCGCTCAGCCCGGAAGCAGTGTCGGCCATGCGACCACCCGCCCGCTGGACCTCGCCTACGTGCAACAATCCCCGCAAAAACGTCCCGGACGTGATGACAATCGCTTTCCCCCGAATCCTGGCCCCAAGGTCAGTCACCACTCCCTGAACCCGGTCGCTCTTCACTAAGACGTCAGTGCCCGTCGCCTGTTGCAACTCCAGGTTCTCGGCCCGCTCCAAAATGGCCTTCAGCCGAAACTGGTAAGCCTTCTTATCACACTGCGCTCTCGGAGCGCGGACCGATAATCCCTTCGTCCGGTTGAGCATTCTAAATTGGATACCGGTCGCATCCGCATTCAGGCCCATGATGCCACCGAGGGCGTCGATCTCACGGACGATGTGTCCTTTGGCCAAACCGCCGATGGCGGGGTTGCACGACATTTGGCCGATCGTATCCAGATTTTGAGTGAGCATCAGGGTCTGGCAGCCAAGGCGGGCAGCAGCGAGGGCCGCTTCAATTCCGGCGTGGCCGCTCCCGACAACGATCACGTCATATTCTTTCGGCCAATCAAACGGCATGACCACCCTCCAGATCCTCAAACGGCCGAGGCAACAACGTGTCCAATGTGACCACCTCGGATTTTCCCTCGGTATTCGCCAGAACGACCTCCAGGTTCTTGTTGAACTCTGCCAGCGTTTGGCGGCAAGCCCCGCATGGAGGCGCCGGAGTCTCAAGGCCGGTCACAACCGCGATGCGAACAAACTCGCGCTCGCCGGCCGTGACCGCCGCCGCCACCGCAGCCTGCTCCGCGCAAATCGTTAGGCGGAATGATTGATTTTCGACGTTGGCGCCGGTGAAAACTGCCCCCGATCGCGTGAGCAAAGCGGCACCCACGGCGAATTTGGAGTAGGGTGAGTACGACTTTTCCCGTGCCTGAGAGGCCAGATCGATAAGCTGTTTTGTATCCACAACGCGTTTATTATCAGATGTTTACATCACCTTCTCGAGCGCGCTTCATGGCCCGCGAAGCGACCCGGCTCACCAAGCCGACGATCAGGCAAGTCACCACGAAGAGACCGCCCCAAGTCCAATATTCTATCATACGCGGGTGCGATTTTCCTGTCATCAAATTGAGACCGTATTGCCCGAGGGTGCCGAGGTAGACGTAGAGAAAAAGGCCGGGCGCCCGGCCAACGGTGGTCCAGAGCATGTAGGTTCGAAACCGCACACTCGTTAGGCCGTAAAAGTAATTGATCAGGCTCGTCGGAAAGAGCGGGTGAATCTGCGAAAGCAGGATGATCTTCCAGCCTTCGCGTTCGACCACCGGGCCAAGCGAGGCCAGCAGCGGGTTGGCCGAAAGCCAGCGTTGAAAAGAGCGATGAATGATCCAGCGGCTCAAGGCAAAATGGAGCACAGCGCTGATCGTGTTCCCGACAACCACGAGGAAGAAACCCCACCAAAGTCCGAAGAAAAATCCCGCGCCCACACAAAGAATTCCGCCGGGCAGGAGCAAGAGATTGCAGGCCGCAAACAGGAACGGGTAACAGAGGCCGCTCCAATCGCCCCAGCGCATGACGGCCTGTTGCGCCGAAAGAATCAAGCCTAACAAGTCGAAAAAACGAGCCAGCAGCGCGATCGCCACGATCAGGACCACGAAGCCCGCGAGTTGGACGTAGAAAGCGCGCCTGGTGTCCAACATTGGACGGCCATCCTTGTCCAAAGCGGGCGCCGGTTTCAACCCGGCTCTTTGGGCCGGCTAACCGACGAGGTTAAACCGCGGGTTGAGCGACTCGGCGCTTCGGAATGCCGAGGCTGTCGAAAATGACCCGGGTCGCGTCAGACCGATTGAGAGTGTAGAAATGAATTCCGGCGACGTTGCTGTCGAGAAGATCGTGGCACTGCTCGAGCGCGTAATGCACTCCCACTCGTCTGACCGCTTCGGGATCGTGCTCGCATCTTTGCAGGGCGCGAAGAAGCTTCGCCGGGAAACGCGAACCTGCCGCGAGGTCGGCCATGCGTTTGAATCCACTGATCGATGTAATTGGCATGATCCCGGCGATGATCGGGATCGTTATGCCGGAAAGGAGACAACGTTCGCGAAAATCCAGGAAGTCGCGGTTATCGAAAAATAGCTGCGTGACCACATAATCCGCCCCGGCATCGGCTTTCGCTTTGAAATGGTCCATCTCCACGAGTCGATTCGGAGTCGCGGGATGGCCCTCGGGAAAACCGGCTACGCCGATTCCGAAACCGCGGCGGTCCGGATGCACTCCGGAGTCGTTGAACTTGCGAATGAATTTCACCAGGTCGATGGCGTGCTGAAACGCGTCGCCGGACTTGTCGTAGTTACAGGCGCGGGGCGCGTCCCCCCCGAGCGCGAGAATATTCCCGATGCAGTTTCTGGCGTAACGCTCAAGGATTGCCTGGATCTCATGCTCCTGGTGACAGACGCAGGTCAGGTGCGGGATTGGATCGAGCTTGGTTGTCGTCTGGATCCGCTCCACCAGATCGTGGGTCAGTTCCCGGGTCGATCCGCCAGCGCCATAAGTCACGCTGACGAAATCAGGACCGTACGATTCCAGGTCGCGGATCGTCTGGTAAAGCGTTTCCGCTGCCTCTGGAGTCTTCGGAGGAAAGAACTCGAAGGAAAACGTGGGCGAATCCCTCTTTATGATTTCTGTGATATGCACGGCCGGAGCCCTAATTTGGTTCGTCGCGAACTTTTCGCCAATGCGGAAGCACTTTTTCGACCACAACTCCGCGATGAGCAAGGATGCAGGTCAGCAAGGCAATATGCGCGGCAAGCTCCCCGCTTCAGGCGCAGACCAGGCAAACAAACCTGAGCTGTTTCATTCGACGTGTTAGCCGATCGCGCAGTAACAAGCCAATAAGTTCGAACAACTCTTAATAAACAAAGGCGGCTCAGGCCGGACCTGTTTTGTTGAAATTGAATCGGCTCATTATTCACACCAATTTTTCACCCCTCTTTTGAGAGGTATCATTCGGCGCGCAGGCGCACTTATTGGCAGGAAGAAGATGAAGAAACTTTGGTTTAAAAAGAGAAATCCTTTATCTGCAAGGCCAACAACTTCGCTTTCATGATTCCCGGAGAACGTCTGCTCGATCCCGCAAAAGATAAGGTGCCGCGAGGATTGTGCGCATTGGGAATCATGACCAAGGCCCCCGAGGCTGGCCGGGTAAAAACCAGACTCTCTCCGCCGCTCACGCCGGAAGAAGCCGCGGAGTTGAATCGCAATTTTCTGCGGGATCTCGGTGAAGCAATCATCCACGCCAGTTCGAACTCGCCCGGCCGCGGCGTCGCGGTCTACACGCCGTTGGGCAAGGCGTCACAATACGAAGGAGTGCTACCGCCCGACTTCCTTTTCGTTCCGCAACGAGGAGAAGATTTCGGTGAACGTCTCCGTTTTGCCGGAGAAGATCTTCTCGCGTTCGGATTTGAAACTTTTTGCCTGATCAATTCCGACAGCCCAATGGTGCCCGCTGTTTCCTTTGCTCAAGCGGCCCAGGCGCTGGCGGAACCCGGAGATCGCGTTCTCCTCGGGCCCTCCGAGGATGGTGGCTATTACCTGATTGGTCTCAAGACGATGCACCGCCGGCTTTTTGAAGAAATAGAATGGAGTACCGAAACGGTTTTGACGCAGACCCGTGAACGAGCGGCGGAACTCCGGCTCGAGACGGTCATGCTTCCGCCCGCCTTGGATGTCGACGATGGCGCGACTTTGAAAACATTGTGCGATCGGTTGTTCGAATCCGATCAGGTTCGCGCCGCACCGCACACCCGAAAGTTTCTCGCCCAAATCATCGAGCGCGAAGGGCGCGATAGAATTTGGCCGGGATAATCACAAGGCATGAGTCGGCAAAGAAACGGACGTGACAAGCGCGTTCCTCCCATCAAAGGTCAAATTCTATGGTTCGACGGCGCGCTTTGGTCACCGGTGGCGCGGGCCTGATTGGCTCGCACGTCGCCGATCGGCTGCTCGCGGAAGGATGGTCGGTTCGGGTTCTCGACAACCTTGAGCCGCAAACTCACCGCGGCGGCAAGCCATCGTGGATCCCAAAGGCCGCCGAGTTCCGGCACGCCGATCTGCGCGATCGCGCAATCATGATGGAGGCGTTGAAGGACATTGATGTCGTTTTTCACCAGGCGGCCTACGGGGGTTACATGCCCGAGATCGCAAAGTATGTGCAGGTCAATTCTTTCGGCACCGCCCAGATGCTCGAAATCATTCGAGAAGAAAATCTTCCGGTCAGGAAGATTGTCGTGGCCAGTTCGCAGGCGGTCTATAGCGAGGGCGCCGGCGTTTGTCCGGAGCATGGTCTTGTTTTCCCTGAGGTCCGGCCGGTGGAACAACTGCGCCAGGGTGACTGGTCGGTCCATTGTCCCAGGTGCGACGCTCGCACGACCTCCGCGCCAACGCCGGAAAATGCGCCCGTCGGGGGCGAGACGGTTTATGGCCTAACGAAAGTGGACCAGGAGAAGCTCGTCCTTCTCTGGGGAAAACAGATTGGGATCCCGACGGTGGCCTTGCGTTATTCGTGCACCTACGGTCCGCGCCAGTCCATTTTCAACCCGTATACCGGCGTGATCGCGATATTTTGCACCCGTCTGCTCAACAACCTGCCGCCCGTTCTTTATGAAGACGGGCAACAGACACGCGACTTTTCTTTTGTTGAAGATATCGCCCGCGCCAACCTGCTTGCGGCCGAGTCCGACCGCCTCGACGGCCTGCCGGTGAACGTCGGCAGCGGTCGTGGAGTTCCGATTCGTGAAATCGCACAACAGGTTTCAAGCGCGCTTGGCATCAACCTTGAGCCGGAAGCCAGGGGCGAATTTCGTCCGGGCGAAATGAGGCATCTGACAAGTGACACCGCCCGCATCCGCGCGGCCGGGTATGAGCCGCAGGTTGATCTGGCGACCGGAATCGGCCGGTATCTCGATTGGATTCGGGGGCAAGGCGACGTGCGTGATTATTTTAGCGAAGCCGAAACGATTTTGCGCGATAAAGGGATCGTCCAAAAAGTCGCGAGCAAAACATGATGGATGATTCGCGGAGACAGGCTAAGGCGGACGAGCTTCGGGCGTTTCTCGAGGCGAACGCCGGGCGCTTGCGCATGAATCTCCCGGCGCCGAGCGCGATTCGGGAAGCGGTTGATTTCCTTCTGGAGAACGAAACCGAATGGCCTAACGACATGTCGGGCGACAAGTTCGCCCGCTTTATGATCCAGCGTTATCCCGAACTCCGCTTTGAATGGGCGGAAGAGGCTGAGGGTGAGGTCAATCAGGATGCGCCGGCGACGGACAAGCAAATCGCCTATCTCAAAGTCTTGGAGGCGCCGTTGGAAGGTTATCTCACTGTTCGAGAAGCGTCCGATCTGATCGATCAGTATAAGAACCGTCTTTCGGAAGGGCAGAAGCGGCGGCTGAACTTCTACGGTCTGACTTTTTCGCCAGGTATGACGCGGGAAGAGGCCACCGACCTGATTGACCGATATAAAGCCGAGCATCCTGAAAGCGAGGCGGCTTACCAGGCTTGGAAAACCTCTCAAGGCGGGACGCCCCGGCCGTGAACACTCCCGGCGCAATCGAGTTCGACGCGCCGGCCTTGAAGTACGCGCGCGCCGACTTTCCTCAGTTGCGCGCGGATCTCACGGTCGATGCGGCCCTGTCCGAGATCAGGCGCACCGGGGTGGGCGAACGCGTGGTTTATTTTTATGCGGTCGATGCCGATCGGAAACTTCTCGGCGTGGTGCCGACGCGGCGGCTGCTGACGGCTTCGCCGGAAACGACCGTCAGACAAATCATGGTTCCGAAGGTGGTAGCCTTGCCCGAGTCAGCCACCGTCCTCGAAGCCTGCGAATTTTTCGTGCTTTATCGCTTCCTTGCCTTTCCCATTATTGACCGGGAACGACGGATTGTTGGCGTGGTTGATTCGGACGTTTTCACCGAAAGCGTGCTCGAGTCGGAAGAACCGAAGGAAACATCCCGCGACGATTTTTTTGAAGCGCTCGGCTTTCATCTCGCGCAGGTGCGCGATGCCTCTTCGTGGCGCGTCTTTCGTTACCGTTTTCCGTGGCTCACGGCCACGATCGCGGCCGGGACAGTCTGCGCGTTCCTCGCCGGACATTTCGAGACAACGCTCGCGCGCAGTCTGGTCATCGCATTTTTTCTGACCATGGTGCTGGGATTGAATGAAAGCGTCAGCACCCAGTCGATGAGCGTCACCATTCAGGCGCTGCGCTCGGTCCCATTCACCTGGAAATGGTTTCGCACGGCCCTTCGTCGGGAAATGGTCACGGCATTGTTGCTCGGGTGCGCGTGCGGAGCCGTTGTGGCCGCGATTGTCTGGATCTGGCGTCAAGACGGCCGCGCCTGCGGAGTGATCGGCGGTAGCATCGCGCTTTCCCTGGTCACGGCCTGTCTCTTTGGGCTCAGTGTTCCGTCGTTTCTTCACCGGCTGAACCTCGATCCAAAGATCGCCGCCGGGCCGATTACACTCGCCCTGGCGGACATTTGCGCGCTCCTCTTTTACTTTACCGGGGCGTGGATCGTCTTCGCATGACGAACGCCGGCGCGCGCGTGAGCGTCGTGATTCCCGCGCTGAACGAGGAAGAACCAATCGGCGATGTCGTGCGAGAGATCATCGCAACCCGGGCGGCGTCAGAGATCATCGTGGTCGACAATGGCAGCTCTGATCGGACGGCCGAGCGCGCGCGCGAAGCCGGCGCGACCGTGGTCGCCGAGCCCAATCGCGGCTATGGCCGAGCCTGTCGCGCCGGAGTCGAGGCGGTTTCGGCCGATTGCGATGTCATCGTTTTTCTCGACGGGGACGGCAGCGATTGTCCCGAATTTATTCCGGCGATTGTCCAACCCATCGTGGAAGATCGATTCGATTTTGTCATTGGCTCGCGCACCCGCGGTCATCGCGAGCCCGGGAGCATGAATTTCCAGCAGGTCGCTTCGGGTTACGCGGCGGGCTGGCTGATTTGGCTGATTTATGGGGTGAAATTCACCGACATGTCGCCGTTTCGCGCCATTCGGCCCGGCGTTCTAAAGTCGTTAGAGATGCGAGAAGAAACCTACGGTTGGAACCTGGAAATGCAGATGCGGGCCGCCCGCGCCGGGCTGCGGATCCTTGAATTGCCGGTGAATCACCGCTGCCGGACAGGCGGAGTCTCCAAGGTTTCCGGAACTGTGCGCGGGACGGTTGTTGCCGGCGTTCGAATTATCGCGACTTTCCTTCGTATCGCTTTTGGCCGCCGCGCCTTGTAGGATTCTTCCCGTGAGCAGGAAGCGCGCGTTTTTTGCAGGGCTTCTCGCTGGCTTCGTCGCGGCGCTCGCCATGACGATTGTCCTCCTGTTCCTCGCCCTCATTGGTGTGGCCACTCCTTTGGTGCTCATTGGCGACCGCCTGTCAGTTTTCATTCCGCCCGGACCGTTCTTATCGATCATGGGAAAAGTTGGCGGTTATAATCATCTCAAACAGTTAGGCGTCGGCTCGACCGTTGCCGGTATGATGATTGTCGGCGCTCTCGGCGGAGCTGCCTTCAGCTTTTGGTGGCGCGAAAAAATCATTCCCCGGGCGACCTTTTTCTCGCTCGTCTTTTTCATATTTCTTCCGCTTCTGGTCCTGGCGGCCATCCTTTGGCCGGTGCTTGGCACCAGCTACCGCGGTCTGCCGGTCCAGCCGGCGCGCCTCGTCACTCTGATTGGCTTCTGTTTTTCTTTGCTCCTTTTCGAAAGGACCTTCGCCTTGTGCCTGCGTTACCTCGCGCGGCCTTTGCCGATGGCCACGGACGATGACGAATCGTTCACTCCAAGTTTCGGGCGTCGCGCGGTCATTATGGGCGGCCTGGGCGTGGCCCTGGCCGGCGGTGGGGCGGCCATTGTGCGCAAGCTCTACCAGACGGCCGCTTTCAGTTACGACGGTTTGCAATACAAAGGGCCCGGCCTGCAAGCGATCACCCCTAACGAATCCTTTTATTGCGTGACGAAAAATGTCATCGACCCGACGGTCAAAGTTTCTCTCTGGCATCTTGAAATCGACGGCCTGGTGCAAGCTCCGCGGAGTTATCGCTACCCGGATCTTCTCGGGATGAAAGCCGTCGAGCAGGAAACGACCCTGATGTGTATTAGCAATGGGCTCGACGCCGGGCTGATGAGCAATGCCCTTTGGAAGGGCTGTCCGATGCGAGATTTGCTGGACCAGGTCGTGCCGTCGCCGGATGCCGCCCGGATTCGCATGTACGGCGCGGACAATTACACCGATACCATTCCGCTCGAGAAGGCGATGGAAAGCACCACCCTGCTGGCCTATGAGATGAACGGCAAACCTCTGCCGGACCGGCATGGCTTTCCCTTCCGCGCGATCGTTCCCGGATATTTCGGGGAGAAGCACGTGAAATGGATCACGCGCATAGAGCTTGTTTCCGCGACGGCCAAGGGATTCTACGAAACTCAGGGATGGGGACCGGACTTCATCACGCCGACGCGTTCACGCATAGATGTTCCCGACAATTACGCGGTCTTTTCACTCGCAGATTTGCAGGCGCCCATCGAGGTCAAAGGGGTCGCCTATGGCGGCGATCGCGGGATCTCGAAGGTCGAACTCAGCTTTGATGACGGCGAGACCTGGAGTGAAGCGCAAATCTATTATGCCGGCGGCGACCTCGCGTGGTCTTTGTGGAATGCGCGCGACGGCTGGAAACCCTCGGAGCCGGGGGAGTACAACATCATCGTTCGCGCAACTGACGGCGAAGGCGCCGTTCAGGAGATTGAGTACGATCGCAGTCCTTATTCCGGTGTCACCGGGTTTCACCGAATCACGGCCTACGTGAAGGCTTAGAAGCGCTATCCAGTCATTTGCCGCGCAGGCTAGCGAGAGGCTCGCGTCACTTTCCCGGGCTGACATTTCGGACACCATGCGGTGGTTCGGCCGCCAATGGTCGCGCGGCGCAAAGGCGTCCGGTGTTTTGGACAAACGCCGGATGAGCTCCAACGCTCATGAATCAGCCAGTTCTTTGGCAGGTGAGTATCGTCATTTCCAAGAATCTTTAAAGATTGGCGCGCTACCAGTCGCGTCTCGCGCCAAAGGTCTTTTCGTTCCGCGTCCGAGAGTTTTCCCGCAACCCGCCCGGGAAAGACTTGTCCACGCCAGAGAATCTCGTCGGCCATCCAGTTTCCGATTCCCGAAAAGCCTTCCTGTCGAAGGAGGACGGCTTTGATGGGCGCGCCGCGGTGCCGGTCCAGAAACCGTGCAAAGAAGGCAAAGCCGAAATCTTTCGAGACAATTTCGGGAACGCCGTCGCGCCACCATTCCGGGGCGGTGGATCCCTGGTGGAAACGGACGCGCCCGAACTGGCGCGAATCGCGCAACACCAGCGAGCGCTTCGCTTGATAGAAAACGAGATGATCATGTTTCTCCGGGATAAACGCAGGCCCTTCGACCCGCAGGCTTCCAGTCATGCCGAGATGAATGCCTAACCAGCTGTTTTTAGAAAACCGGAAGAGCATTCGTTTTCCACGAGCCTCCGAGATGAGCAAGGTCGATCCTTCGAGATGTCGCACCAGCGCGTGCGTATCGGTTCCGCGAAAGATGCGTTTCTCGTGATGTAATCGAACCCGGCGGATCTTATCGCCGATTCCGGGATTCCATTTTCGGCGTTCCCATTCTACCTCACCCAACTCCGGCATACGGCATTGTGACACGGGGCCGCGACAGAAGGTAGGGCCGGCTCACCGAAGCTCTCGCCCGCCTTGTGCTCGAGCGGCCGGCATGGTTTTCCGGCGTTGCCGGGCATGCTAGATTTCAACATGGAGAAGGTGATTATCGTGGGGAGCGGATGCGCGGGGCTGACGGCAGCGATTTATGCGGCCCGGGCCAACCTGAGTCCGCTGGTGCTCGAAGGACCGCAGCCTGGTGGACAGCTTTCGACCACGACATTGGTTGAAAATTATCCCGGGTTTCCTGACGGAATTGATGGTCCGCAGTTAATCATGAACATGCACCAGCAGGCCGAAAAGTTCGGCGCCCGTTTTTCCTACGCTGAGGTCGAGGATTTTGAAATCGCCGGCGACCGTATCCGAATCAAGGCGGACGACGAATGGCTTGAGACGAAGGCGTTGATCATTGCCAGCGGCGCGTCGGCGAAATGGCTCAATCTGGAACAAGAAGAGAAGCTGATTGGACATGGACTGACTTCGTGCGCCACCTGTGACGGCGCCTTTTACCGGAACGTTCCGGTGGTGGTGGTTGGCGGCGGAGATTCCGCGGCCGAAGAGGCGCTCTTCCTAACGAGATTCGCCTCCAAGGTTTACCTGGTCCATCGACGCGACAAACTGCGCGCCTCGAAAATCATGGTCGATCGCGTGCTGGCCAATTCCAAAATCGAACCGCTCTGGAACAAGGTCGTGGTGCGATACGTGCCGGACGAAAAGGGTGAAATGAGAGCAGTCGTTCTGCGTGACACCCAGACGCACAAGGAAGAAGAATTGCCGGTGGCGTGCGTTTTTGTCGCCATCGGGCACGATCCCAACACCAAGGCTTTTCGCGGCAAATTGGAAACGGACCCGGAGGGCTATCTTCTCTCGAGGCGACTGGTCGAGAGCAAGCATCCCGGAGTTTTCATTGCCGGCGATGTCTCCGATCGCGTCTATCGGCAAGCGGTCACCGCCGCCGGCGCCGGGTGTGCCGCGGCGATCGAGGCGGAACGTTATCTCAGTCATTCTGACGGGCATTAAAAAAGGACGCTGCGGCCAGCCAGAAGCTTGCGCCGCCTTCATTCATCCGCGCTATTCGCCTGATGCGCGGTTAGGCTCCAGTCCCCCGGAATGAAAGTCTGCGATCTGACGCAATTTTATTCGCCGGTTAGCGGCGGGGTGAAGCGCTATGTTCACGAGAAGATCGCGTTCATTCAGCGACATCGCCCGGATGACGAACATGTCCTCATCGTTCCAGGCGATAAAACCGAAGTCGCCCATGGGGAACGCTCGCGTATCTACACCATCCATTCGCCGCTGATATCACGCAGCTCGCGTTACCGCGCGCTTGTGAATCTGCGGTCGGTTGGCGAAATCCTCGAGCGTGAAAACCCGGACATCATCGAGTCGAATGATCCGTACCAGGTCGCGTGGAAAGCAATTTCCACCGGCGCCCTTCTGCGAAAGCCGGTCATCGCCTACTACCATTCCCATTTCGCCGAAATCTTTCAGCGCTCGCTGCAGCGATATTTTGGAAGCGCGGCCGGCGGCGTCGCCGGGCGTCTTTTGCAGGCTTACGTGCGCAATCTTTACAACCGCTTCGAATGCACGCTCGTTCCTTCCGAGGCCCTGGCAGAGATTCTCGCCGAATGGGGGATCAGCAACGTTCGCGCACTGCCCCTGGGGGTCGACACCAATATCTTTCGAATGGTCCCGGATGATCGGCAGGAAACGAGAAAGTCGTTAGGCCTCTCCGATGCCGCCGAAGTGCTCCTTTATGTCGGCCGGCTTTCGGCCGATAAAAATGTCCGCGTTTTATTCCAGGCCTTCGACCGGCTCGATCATGCCGAGCCCAATCGGTTTCATCTTTTGGTCGTTGGAGACGGCCCCGGCCGGGAAGACCTCATTTCGCTGCAACGCAAAGGCGCCACGGTCACCTGGATCCGGTATGTGACCGACTCAACCGGCCTGGCCCGCCTGTATCGAGCTTCCGATCTTTTCGTGCATCCGGGCGTCCATGAGACCTTTGGCTTGGTTGCCTTGGAAAGCCAGGCGTGCGGCACACCTGTCCTGGGGATCGCTGGAAATCGCATGGCCGGAATCATTCAACATGGAACCGAAGGATGGGCGGCGGAAAACACGCCGGACGCGTTCGCGGCGGCGGTCCGGGCGTTTAACCGGCCCCCGGCTCTTTCTCGAAACGACCTCGCAGATCGAGTCGCCGCGTGTTACCAATGGGACAGGGTGTTTTCCCGACTTTTTTGCATTTACGACGAGGTTTGGGCAAAATATCGCCGCCGCTAATGGAACAGCCTTTCACCATCCGAAGTTATAGACCGTCCGACCGGGCGGCAGTGCGCCAACTCTGTTGCGAGACTGGCTTCCTGGGGGAGCCGATTGACCCGGTCTACAGCGATCGCGAGATGTTTGCCGATTTTCTGACGACTTACTACACCGACTGGGAGCCGGAATCGTCGTTTGTGGTCGAGCGAGACGGCCAAATCTGCGGTTATCTTCTCGGTTCGCGGAAACCTTTCCTGAATCAGCTGTATGCCTTTTGGCAGAACGTGTCTCTCTTTTGCAAGGTGCTGATGCGTTACCCGCGTTACAACGAGCGTTCGCGCCGTTTCATTCGTTGGACAGTGATGAATGGCTGGCGCGAGGTCCCGGCGCGGCCGCGACGGGTCCCGCATTTTCACATCAACCTGCTGCCGGAAGCGCGCAAGATGTCGACCACCCGCGCGCTCATGAGCGCTTATTTGAGTTACCTTTATCGCTGTGGCGAGAAGAGGGTTTACGGCCAGATCGTCACCTTCGAAAGCCGGCGCGGCGAGAAAATGTTCGAGCGTTACGGGTTCAATGTTTTGAACCGGGGCGAGATCACGAAGTACCGCGCGCTTTATCCGGAATCGGTTTACCTGTGCACGGTGATCAAGGATCTCGAGACGGCCGAGCCGCTTTCGGTGACAACGCGGCAGCGCCGGGAAGCCAGCGCCTGATCGGACCTCCCGGCGGCAGTCGCGCGGGAGTTGTGCGATCGCCACGGTTGAGTAGCTTCAGCGTCGTCGTTTGCCGGCATAGCTCAGCTGGTAGAGCAGCTGATTTGTAATCAGCAGGTCATCGGTTCGAACCCGATTGCCGGCTCCACAACAACCTCTCGCGTTTACGATTTCAGAGCTGGGAACGAAACGGCAGCATCAGCCATTCGGTGGTGCGTTCCCAGAGTGAGCGGCTGCGGAACTTTTCCAGCGTGTACTCCATTGATTGGGCCAGATTGGCTTCGAACCGTTTTTCCATTTGTTTCCCGAAACCAGGGTCGTAAATCACAACGTCTAATTCCTCGTTAATCTCCGACGAGCGGGCGTCGAAATTGGATGATCCGAGCATGGAGAAGAGGCCATCAACCACCAGGCTCTTCTCATGAATCATGGTGGGTTGATATTCGAAAATGCGAACGCCGCCCTTGAGCATTTCCCCGTAGGCGGCGCGCCCGGCCGATTTTGTCATTGGCTGATCGTTGTTAGGCCCCGGGAGCAGAAGGCGAACATCGACGCCGCGCCTGACCGCCTTAACGAGCTGCTCCACCTGGTCAGGCGTGGGCGTGCAGTAGGCGTTGGTGATGTAAATATGTTTCTCGGCCGCGGTGAAGGCGGTCGCCTGCACCAGCGGCACCGGCGCCATGGAAAAGGAACTGGAAAGAACAATCTGGGTCGCCAGGTCTCCCGACGGCGAGAGTTGCGGGAATTGCCCGCCTCCGGAAAGCGCCTCGCCGAACGTCTTGATCCAGTGCGCCTGAAACGCCGCCTGTAGCTCAGCGACTAACGGGCCTTCGACTCGCAGCTGCGTGTCACGCCAATGGTCTTTGTCCTGTGCGTGTCCGGACCATTTGTCGGCAAACCCGGCGCCGCCGGTGAAACCGACCCGGCCGTCGACGGTCAGGATTCTTCGATGCGATCGCCGATTGGTCCGATCGATCCGCCAGGAATGGGTCGGGTGGTAATAGGCGAACTTGCACCCGGCCGCCTTCATTTTGCGGACGTCCGAATTATCGAGCCGCCAGGCGGAGCCGATGCCATCGAGCAGAATCCGCACTTCCACGCCACTTTGCGCGCGCCGGCAAAAAGCGTCGCGAAACTGCCGACCGATTTCATCGGAGTAAAAAATGAATGCTTCGAAATTGATCGTGCTGCGCGCGTGCTCAATGGCGTCGAGCATGGCCGGGAAGTAGGCGTCGCCGTTCTCCAAAATGTCGACCTTGTTGCCCGGGATGAGCACGGGATTGCCCAGCGCGAGGGCTGAGCCGACGAATTCGCGGCTATCGACGGCAAAGGTGTGCTCGAATCGATAATCGACCACGTGGCGGCGAATAAAAAAGAGGCAGAAGACAACGACGACACCGAGAAACCCAAGAGTGAGCGCGATCCACTCACCGACGGCAAAAAGCCAGAATTCGTTGTTCAGCCAGTGCGCTCTTCGCTTCCCTCGCTTCGCCGCCATCGAGAGGGGACCTTCGCCCGGTCGATTGCGTTTGCGCAAACGTTTTCAGACTGGCCGGCGGCGCGGTCTCCGGGCGGACGAAACCGTTGAAGTCATTTGCCTAACCGGGATGAAACAGATTCAATCTGGCCATGAGCGATGATCCACTGGCCAAGTTCAAGGAGATGCAGCGGCAGGGTTGGAAAAAATTCGCCGCGCTTGAAGCGCAAACGACGCCGACAGCGGCGCAACTGGTCAAGTTCGCCAATGTCCAATCGGGCCAGCGCGTTCTCGACGTGGCTTGTGGCACGGGCGTCGTTGCCGTCACGGCCGCGCGAATCGGCGCCCGGGTGCGCGCCCTCGATTTGACGCCGGAGCTGCTGGCTCGCGCGAAGGAAAACGCCGCCTTGGCTGAGGTGGAGATCGATTTCGTCGAAGGCGACGCCGAAGCCCTCCCGTTCGATGACAACGAATTCGATGTCGTGCTCAGCCAGTTCGGCCACATCTTTGCGCCGCGGCCGGCGGTTGTCCTTGGAGAGATGCTGCGCGTGCTCAAGCCGGGCGGCACGATCGCCTTTTCGACCTGGCCGCCGGAATTGATGATCGGCAGCAGCTTTCGTCTGGTCTCCAAGTACCTGCCACCGCCGCCTCCGGGCGTGTCACCGTCGCCGGAGTGGGGCAACGTGGACATTGTGCGCGAGCGCCTGGGGAAGGCGGTGAAAGAGATTCTTTTCGACCGTGGCTGCATGCGTTTCGCGGCGCTAAGCGTGCCCCACTACCGGGATTTCATCGAACGCACCGCCGGACCGATGATCAAGCTGGTGGAGACTTTGAGCGCAACCGATCCCGAACGACTGGCGCAATTCCGGCGGGAATACGACGAACTGGTCTCGCATTATCTCCGGGATAATGTCGTTAGGCAGGATTATCTCATGACCCGCGCGATCAAGGTCTGAATCAGAGCAACTGGTAGGGATCGACGTCGACCGTAACGATGACGTCGTCGGGAAAAGGAAGTTTATCGAGGGTTTCGCGGACTTTGCGGCTTAGCCTGACGATGGCCTGGCCGCGGAGGAGAATGTGGAACCGGTATTGTCCCTGCAATTTCTTCAGCGGCGCGGGCGTGGCCTCGCCGGTAACGAATTCGTCGCCGAGATTTTCTTTCAGGCGGCGGTGCAGCGTTTCAGCGGAAAACTGAGCCTTTTGCTCGTGCGAGGATCTCACGGTCATGAGGACGGCGTGGTTCGAGGGCGGGAAATCGCATTTCTCGCGAAACTCAAGCTCCTGCTGGAAGTAACCGGCAAAATCGTGGTGCCGCGCGAACTGAATCGAGGGGCTGAACGGAGTGAAAGTCTGGACGAAAACTTCGCCGGAAGTTTCACCGCGGCCGGCGCGTCCGGCGACCTGGGTGAGCAGCTGAAAGGTCCGTTCGCCGGCGCGGAAATCAGGCATGTGCAGGGCCAGATCCGCATTGATGATTCCGACGAGGGTCACGTTCGGAAAGTGCAGGCCTTTGGCGATCATCTGCGTGCCAACAAGAATATCGATTTTTCCCGAGCGAAAACTCCGCAGCACATCCCGGTATGATTCCTTGCGCGTCATGGAGTCGGCATCCATCCGCCGCACGACCGCGTGTGGAAAAACCGCTGAAACGGTCGATTCCACCTTCTCGGTCCCGAAGCCTGAATAGATCAAGGCATCCTGGCCGCAGTCGGGGCACTTCTTCGGAACGGCCGCGGTATGCCCGCAAAGATGGCAACTCAAACGATTGAGATCGCGGTGGAATGTCAAAGCCACACTGCAATTCGGACAATCGCGGGCTTCACCGCAGTTGCGGCAGAGAAGCGAAGTGGAGAATCCGCGACGATTGAGAAAGAGGATGGTTTGTTCCTTTTTCTCCAGCCGGCTGTCGATGGCCGCGCGCAGTTTTTCCGAAAGAATGATCATCGATTTTTCCTTTCGCCCTTCCAAGCGGAGATCGACGATCCGGATGAGGGGCATGCGGCACTGATCGACGCGTTGCGGGAGTTGGCTCAGGAGGTATCGGCCCTTGGAAGCGTTGTAGTAACTTTCGAGCGATGGAGTGGCGCTGCCTAACAAGACGACACACTTCTCCAGCTTGGCCCGCACGATGGCGACGTCGCGCGCGTGATATCTCGGAGCCTCCTCCTGCTTGTAAGTGGTCTCGTGTTCCTCATCGACCACGATCAGGCCGAGATTTTTCAGGGGCGCGAAAACCGCGCTGCGCGCGCCGATGACGATGCGGGCTCTTCCCGAATTGATCTTGTGCCATTCGTCATGCCGCTCTCCTTCGGAAAGATGGCTATGCAGAACCGCTACCTGATCGGGATCCTCGGCAAATCGCCCTTTAAATCGCTCGACTGTCTGGGGGGTCAGGGAAATTTCTGGAACGAGAACGATCGCGGTCTTGCCCTGATCCAGCGCGCGCCTGATGCCCTGGAGATAAATTTCCGTTTTTCCGCTGCCGGTGACGCCGTGCAGCAAAATGGGGCGCGCGGTTTCCGGTTCATGGAGGGCGTCCTCGACCGCTTTCAGGGCGGCAATTTGTTCCGGGTTTAACTCCAGAGTGGCAGTCTGGATAAATTCCTCATTGGCGTGTGGATCGCGGGTCACCGCCGCCTCCTTAACTTCGATCAAGCCGCGCTTCTGCAGTGCCCGCAGCGTCTGGTTATCGAGCGAAGTTTTTCGGAGAAGCTCGGCCGCGAGCACCGGCGCGGAGAGTTTCAGCGCCACTTCGAGTAACTCTGCCTGTCGCGGCGCGCGCCGGCGAAGAGATTCCAACTGGTCGGGCGCGACCGCGGCGGCCGGCTGCACGAAGAGCTGCTTCTTCCAACCGACCTCCCCTTTCCGAACCACCTGCGGAAGAAGACTGCGAATGACGATCTCGATTGGACAGCAGTAATAGGTGCTCATCCACTGGCCCAGCTCGAGCAGTGCGGGACTGAGAATGGGCACCTCACCGACCACAGCTTCAATCGGGCGGAGGCCCTGCGCGGTCGTCTCGTCGAGCACCTGCACAACAGTCCCGAGGGCCGACTTGTCCCGAAACGGAACGCGCAACCGCGAGCCAATGGAGACGCGTTCGCGCAAGCCTTCCGGGATGAGGTAATCGAGTTCGCGGTGGATCGCGCGGTCGATAATGACCCGGGCGTATTGTGGAAACGCGGTCATATCCGCGAATTTAATTGAAGCGCGGAACGATGCATGGATTCATGTTGGCCCTTGCCTTCTCTCGAAATTCCAAGGGGAATAAAGCCAGCATGATCCGATTCGTCATAAAGCTCACGCTTTGTCTTCTGCTCGCATTCGCGGCGGGCTTGTTCTTTCGCGCGATCCGCTCGGGCGATCCGGTCTACACGGTTTTCGAATGGATCAGCCCGGCGCGTTTCCGAAAATTCGATCCCATGATTACCTCGGTCGCCCGGGCTCATGAACTCGACCCCATGCTGGTCAAAGCGGTCGTCTGGCGAGAGAGCCGATTCGACCCGCAAAAAGTCGGGACCGCAGGCGAGCGCGGTTTAATGCAGGTGAGCGAAAAAGCGGCCAAGGAATGGGCGACGGAAAACAAGATCGACGACTTCAATGTCGACCAGCTTTTCGATCCGAAGACGAATCTCGAGGCCGGGACGTGGTATTTGCAGCGGGCGCTGCGGCACTGGGAACAACAAGCGGAGCCGATTCCTTTTGCCCTGGCGGAGTACAATGCCGGCGCCAGCCGGGCGCAAAGGTGGGCCGGGGGGAATCCGGGCATGGAGGTTCAGGCCAAGGATTTTCTGCGCCAGATCGAATTTCCGACGACACGCAATTACGTCGATTCGATCACCAGCCGTTATCGCTTCTACAAAAAGCGCGGCCGGATGTGAAACGGGCCGCCGGCTCTGTCAGGGTTGCGTCACCAGCAGCCGCAAAAACACCGGCGTGTTTGGCGTCGTCGCGACGACCGATTTTATGGTGGAGACATTACCTTTGACCACGATGGCCGTATCCTGCGAGCTTGCAGGTCCCCATCCGACAAGGTCGTTAGACTGCTGGAGTTGGTACTGCAGTGAGGGGTTGTTGATCTTGCGGTAAGTGAGTGACACGCTCGAAGAACTCTCCCGAGCGAAAACCGGCCCGCCGTAAACGGCCGGGGCGACAGCGTTCAGGACCTTGGCGTATTCGAGCAGGTTGGGAATGCCATCGGCATTGGTTATGCCGTTAGGATCGATCACGCTCTCAATCCAGGGGACCTTGGCGGAAATGCGCGTGGCGTAAAATCCCGTCGGTGTTGGCTCGTCCAGCAGCACGTAGGTGTTATGGCTGTCGTCGAATTCATAGAGACCGCCGGCGTCGAAAAGCGCGGCGTCGAACTCGCCGTGCCCCTGATTGTCGGTGTAGAAATGACCGTCTACTCCGTAGTTGATTCCGGCGAGCTTGCAGACGCCGCCGTCGTTGATGAAGACCGCTCCTCCGGAATCCCCGGCTGAAAGATGGCATTCGTTAGGCAATCCCGGGTTATCGAAAAGTGCGTAGAGGAAATTGTTTCCCACGCCAAAGGTGACCGTGGTCGTAACGACGTTCTCTCCCCAGCGTCGAACTTCGTCCCCCGCCCCCCAGCGCCATCCGCGGAAAGTATTGTTCAGGTCGTATGGATCTCCGCGCTGGGTGCCGCGTCCTATGGCGACAATTCTTTGCCCGGCCTCGTCATTTTTGGTGTAGAGCGGCGCGTAAGACCCCTCAGGAAAGGTCTCATTGATCTTCCACATCAGCAGATCGCTGAAGGGATCCTGAAAAGAGGCCGCGATGGTGTAGGTCACGCCGCGATACACGAACACCCCGCCGGCTTGGCCGATGTGCGAGGCGCTGAGGAAGTACTGCGGGGCAATCGGCGTGCCGGAATACGATCCCCAGTCCCCCTGGTAATTCCATCCGCTCCCGGCGACGTCGTTGTCTGGTGGCGTTCGATTCTCCATCGAGTCGCCCGTTCGGGCCAGGATCACGCCGTGCGAACGAAGCGGGAACAGGCAAAGGCCAATGGCGAGTAAGATGTTGCCGATCTGAAGTTTCCGAACCAAGCGAAGCATGTTCTGAGGGGTGAGCGGAGCGCTATTTTAAGCCACGGCCGCCCGAAACGCCAGATGGGTGCAGGGTCGACGTGGGCATGATCCTGGGAAAGGTTAAGACAGATGACAAAGTCGGAGATTGCCGGCGTCCTCGAACAGATTGCGACGCTGCTCGAATTGAAGGACGAAAATCCGTTCAAGATTCGCGCTTACGCCAATGCCGCGCGGGCCATTGATGCCTGGGGCGGTAACGCCGCCGATCTGCAGGATGAGGAAGCCCTGCGAAAAATGCCGGGGATCGGCAAAGCGATCGCCGAAAAGGTCAAGGAACTGGCCACGACCGGGTCGTTGAAATTTCTTGAAGAGTTGCGCGGCCAGTTTCCGCCCGGAATCCTCGAGCTTTTTTCCATTCCCGGGCTCGGAGCCAAGAAGATCAAGGCGCTTCATGAGCAGCTTGAGGTCAGCTCGATCACTCAACTGCACGATGCCTGCAAGGCCGGGCGAGTCGCCGGACTGCCGGGGTTCGGCGAAACCACGCAGGCAAAACTTTGCAAAGCGATCGAGACGAGGATGCAGCATTCGACTTCATTTCAACTTGGTCAGGTCGCCGGGGATGCCGAGGTCTTGCGTGAATTTCTTTCCGGTCAGCCGAATGCCCTGGAGGTGTCCCTGGCCGGCAGTTACCGGAGACGCCGGGAAATCGTGCGGGACCTGGATTTCATTGTCGCCACCAGAAAGCCGGAAGAGATCACGGACGCTTTCGCCAGGCATTCGTTAGTCGAGTCGATAATTGCGCAAGGACCGACCAAAACCAGCGTGCGGCTTCGTTCCGGTGTGCAGTGCGATCTTCGCGTGGTTCAGCCTGAGGAATATCCTTTCGCGCTCAATTATTTTACCGGGAGCAAGGAGCATAATATCGAAATGCGAAGCCGCGCCCTGAAGCGCGGCTGGACCTTGAACGAGTATCGGCTGGCTCCGCTGCCGGCGGATCCAAAATCGGCGGAAGCAAAACCGCAAAAGCCTCCGGCGGTGCGCGCGGAAGCGGATCTTTATGCCGCGCTTGGACTCGATTTTGTGCCGCCGGAGCTGCGCGAGAACAACGGCGAGTTCAAGGCGGCCGAAAATCATGCGCTCCCGGCCTTGCTCGAAAAGGAAAATCTCCGGGGGACATTTCATTGTCATACGACCGCGAGTGATGGGCACAACACTCTCGAGGAGATGGTTGCGGCCGCCCGCGATCTCGGCCTGGAGTATCTCGGCATCGCCGATCACAGTCGCAGCTCGATCCAGGCGCACGGTCTCGACGAGGTGAAATTACGAACGCAAGGCGCGCTCATCCGAAAGCTCAACAAGAGCTTTGATGGATTCAGGATCTTCGCCGGCATCGAATGCGATATTCTGCGAGACGGATCGCTCGATTTTAACGACGAAGTCCTGGCCGAACTCGATTACGCAGTCGCATCAGTTCATTCGGTCTTCAATTTGCCCGAGGCGGAGATGACCAAAAGAGTCATCCGCGCGATTGAGAATCCCTACATCACCATGCTTGGGCATCCGACAGGGCGGCTCCTTTTGAAAAGAGAAGGTTACGCGATCGATATTCCGGCGGTCCTTGATGCCGCGGCGGCGACGGGGACGTGGATCGAAATCAACGCCGCCCCGAAACGGCTCGATCTCGACTGGCGCTGGTGGCCGATGGCGAAGGAGAAAGGAGTGAAATGCGTCATCAATCCTGATGCGCATCGCACCGAGCGATTACAAGACCTGTGGTTTGGCGTCGGCATCGCGCGCAAAGGATGGCTCACGAAGGGCGAGGTGATGAATTGTTTGCCCTTGAGAAAGATGGAGAAGGCGCTGGGCGCGAAGCGAGACGGCCGGGGCGACTGACCGCCGCCGCCGGGGAGCGACTTCCACCTAAACGCTTTCCTTCTGCGGCAGGAACATCGTTAGGCATTTGCACGCGCCGCCGGCCTTCAGAAATTCGGTCATCGGCAGGGCGTGACATTCGTATCCGCGCTCGTGGAGTGTTCGCACCAGCTTGGGTGCGCCTTCCGGCAGGACGATTTGTTGACCGAGAACAACGGCGTTGCAGGAAAAATGCGCCGCTTCTTCCTCGGAAACGTCGATCAAATCGGTAACATGCTCACGGATGGCGCGCTGGCCGTACTCGTCGAATGCATTGGGAAACCAAAAGGCGCCGCCATCCGGCAACGGACAGAAGCAGGTATCAAGATGATAAAACCGCGCGTCGACTAATTCGACCGAGACGGTTAGGCAGCCGAGCATCTCCGCAACCGCGTGATGTGATTTGACGTCCGAGCGAAATTTGTAACCGCAAAAGAGGACGTCGCCGCCAAAGAGAGCGTCGCCTTCGCCTTCGAAATAAAGATCCTTTGGCAGCCAGGTTACTTCGTAGCCGTGCCCGGCCATCCAGGCCGCGAAAAGCGGCGCTTCGCCGGCGCGCTCTTCATGCCTGAAGTTGCTTGGGATAAAACGTTTTCCGACGGCGAGCCCGGCGTTGGCGGTGAAAACCATGTCCGGCAGGCGCGGCTGCGGCGGGACCAGGAAAATTTCGCACTCGAGCCGGGCAAGCGTTGT
>JADMIO010549050.1_pt1 | contig 25960 bp, 19 predicted proteins | sample 8958161 | NCBI WGS metagenome assembly JADMIO01 (sample SAMN16585339, study PRJNA669376) | soil metagenome | isolation source: Crop rotation soil | place: USA: Cullars Rotation, Alabama | collected 2011 | reverse complement strand
ACAACTTGTCCACGTGGAATTCTAAGCTTAGGATCCCAATGTGCTGGAAAGGATGAGTGTGGACTTGCCGCTGTGCGCATGCCCCACTACAGCTACGTTGCGGATCTCACTTCCTTGGTACGTTTTCATTTTTGTCCTCGATTGGCTACAGAACTTGGGAACTGCGGTGATCCTCGCGTCAGCAAGCGCCTTTGGAGAGCCGCGGTCGATTGAGCTGCGGAGAAATAACTCGGCAGGGAAAGAGCGGCAACGCCAGGATTGGCGTCCAGAGGGCCAGTTTGTCCAGCCCGGGCTCCGGGTCTGCCGTCTTCCTCGTCCATACGGGGGAATCTCCGGCAGGCGCCCGCCGGCAGTGAGGAGGTTCCGGCGGACGTCTCTCAATTAAGAAACGGATACTATCACGCCGGATATATGGACGTCCTGTGACAGGAAGTACGGGGAACCGATGTCAGTTCTCAGTTATCACATTCGCCCGCAGGCTTAGCCGGAAGTCCCGATGACTGACGGCTGAAAACTGAAAACTCCCGCCTACCACCGCAACAGGGGCAGGAGGGCCGAATAGTCGTCGGTCCACAGGCGAAGCCCGGGCTTGATCTCGGGAACAAAGGCGTGCGCCACCAGTTCCGGCTGCAGAAAGAAGGCGGCATTATCGGTGACCAGCATCCAGGTCGCCGTGTACTCTCCCAGCCGGTCGTTTTGCAGGCTGTACACATGCCGGGCCTGCATTCCAGCCGAGGCCGCAAGTATCGCGATCGCCGGTTCCAGGCTCACGTGGCGATTGGAAATATGGAACGCCAGAATGCCGCCCGGCGCAAGATGCCGCCGGTACAGATCCAGAGCCTCCCGGGTAAGCAGGTGAATGGGGATCGCGTCGCCCGAGAAAGCATCCACAATCAGCACATCGAAATTCTGCGGGGCCGAATGGGCCAGCGAACTGCGCGCGTCGCCTTCGACAATTTCCACTTGCGACCCGGAATCGCGGATGTAGGTGAAGACGTTACGTGCGATGGGGACCACCGCCGGGTTGATCTCATAAAACCGGAAATGGTCGCCCGTTCGGCCATAAGCGGCCACCGTACCGGCCCCCAGGCCGATAACTCCGATATTGCGCGGCCGGGGGATACTCGGATTGGGCCCCGGGCAGCAGAACCGGATCGCCAGGCCCGCCCCGGAGTCTGGAGCATAGTAGGTTGTCGGGGTCTTGCGAATTTCATCGCTCCCGAACACCTGCGTGCCGTGTTCGATGATGCCATTCATCAGCGTGCGTTTGGTAAACCCCGGGTAGGTCAGCGTCTGCCTTACCCGCAGCGATCCGTAGAAGTTGCGCACCGCCACGGTTGTGTCGCGCTGGAAGGCGATGCGCACCAGGATCAGCAGTACAAAGAGCATCACGCAGGCCACGCCCCAGAGGAGGCGCTGGTTCCATTCCGTTTTCCACGTGACGGCGAGGGCCAGGAATGCTGTGACCACGACGGTGATCGGCAGGTCGTAGTTGAACGAAAACAGCAGCGGACATACGATCCCGATGAAGAACGACCCCGCGGCGCCCCCTGCCGCGAACAAGAGATAAAACAAGGTGGATTCCGAGGCGCGTGCGGGTTGCCTTATTACCGCCTCGCAATGGCAGAAAAGCCCCGCCAGGAAAATCTCCAGGAGGAAGATCGAGAGCGAAACCCACAGCGGCCACGACACGTCCACATTCGAAAGCGCATAGCCAAGGCTGGCCAGGACAACGATGAGGAAACGTCCCAGCAGCGCCCTTGTGATGCGCGCCCCAAATTGAAAGGCGAGAATAATGCTGATGAGATAAGCCGAAAGCGGCAGGATCCACAACAGCGGAATGGCCGCGACATTCGCAGTTAAATAACTTGTTCCCGCGCTGAGCTGCATAGCGGCGCCCATCGGAAGCAGAAACCACAGAAGCTTCTGCCCAATCGTCGCTTTCGCAAGACTCGCTTCATTTTCTGCGATCCCCACCGACTCTTCCTGAAGCGCGCGCGGCTGGGCCGCTCGTACTTTCAGCGTCAACTGAGCTGAGAGGATCACGAACCCGATGAAAAGCCAGAACCATAGCACGCGCTGTGCATGCAAGGTGAAATACGGTTCAACGACGGAAGGATAGAGTCCCAGGGCGAGCAGCGAGGCGAGATTAGAAAGGGCGTACATCCGGTATGGAATGGGCCCGCCTTCCACCTGCGCCCACCACAGCTGCAGCAGCGGGCTGGTCGCTGCCAGCGCGATGAACGGCACGCCGATCCACAAGCCGAGCGCTTTGAAAACCGCCCAGGTGGGATGGTCGGAAACGTCCCGCACATCGAGATTCGCGTAGCTCCAAACGCCGGCTTCCAGCGCTGCCGCCGCCAGCAAGCCGATGTGCGTCTTCCAGTAAGTTCTGACCCTGAACCCGTGCGCATAGGAATAGCCGGCCAGCAGCGCGGCCTGAAAAAACACCAGGCATGTAATCCAAACGGCGCCCGATCCACCGAGAACGGGGAGTAACTGGCGCGCAGCCATGGGCTCGACCAAAAAAAGCAAGAAAGCGCCAAGGAAAATGTTGATAGCAAATAGCCAGCGCAGCGGGGACATGAATACCTCAAAAAGGACGCAATGGTGGATCAACGCGCGCGCATGTGGTTCTGCAGTCGATCGTATAAGAGAAGGGTTCTACCCATCGACGGAAGGCGATGTTATCCTTCCAATCACCATGGAGGTCGCCCGTGTTGGAAGAGAATAAGGCCCTTGCCCGGCGCTGGTTTGACGAGGTCTGGAACCGGCATGATGAATCCGCGATTGAGCGCATGTTTCATGCGCAAGCGAAATCGCACGGTTTGCCCACCCCGGACGGGAAGCCGGCCGGGCGCGAAGAGTTCAAACAGGTGTACCGCACGTTCCTGGGGGCATTTCCGGACATGCGGGTGGTGGTGGATGACGTGATTGCCGAAGGGGATCGCGTGGCGATTCGCTGGACGGCCACGATGACGCACACGGGAGATGATCTGGGGTTCCCCGCAACCGGACGGCCGGTTACGCTGCAAGGCTCGTCATTCATTGTTGTGAAAGACGGGCAGATTCGCGAAGGGTGGAACCAGATGGACCTGCAAGGGACCATCCAATCGCTTAAGAATGCTGCGGAAGCTGCCCGCTAAGCGGGATGCGGCGATCCCGCGGCGCGTCGGTCGGATTGGAGTGGATTGATCTGTTAGCGCTCCGGCGGAAGCGGGGTCACGGGAATGTGCAGGGCCGTGATCATGCGCGTGAAGAACTCGAACGCCGAAGCCACCGCGGTGAGCTCGATGATCTCCTGCGAGTTGAAGTGACGGCGCAGGGCGGCGAAGCCGGCATCGTCGACGGCGTGACCGGAGACGTGCAGCAGGTCGGCATAGCGGAAGCCGGCTTTCTCTTTTTCGGTGAACGGGCCGGACTCGTAGTTGTTGTAGCTGGCGACCTGTTGTGCGCTGGCGCCGCGCCGGGCGGCCAAGTGGCGATGCGCGCTGACGCAGTATTCGCAATCGTTGAGCGAGGCAACTCTGGTGGAGATCAGCTCCTTGTACCAGCCGCGCAGCGCGCCTTCGCCCATCAATCCATGCAGAAAGGCAGCAACGCCCAGCACGAGGTCGGGCACGTTTGAGAGCGCCTTGAACATGTTGGGCACTACGCCGCGATCGGCCAGAAGCTTGTCATAGAGGATCGCAACTTCGACGGGAACTTCGTTCCGCTCGGCAAGTGGAACACGCGACTGCGTGGAGTTGGTGGTCATGAGAGCTCTCCGCGATACACGATGAGTGTAAATCGGCAGGGCAGGGAAGTTAGCGGGCAAGGGAAGGCGTTACGGGCGCGGTTTGTGCATCGAGCTCCGCGCGGACCCTGCGCATGATCCCGAGATAGTACGCCAGGTTGTGGATGGTATTCAGGGTCGCGGAGAGCGCCTCGCCGGCCTGCATCAGGTGACGCAAATAGGCGCGCGAGTACCGGCGGCACACGATGCAATCGCAATTCGGATCGGGCGGCCCCTGGTCCTCGGCGAACTGTTTGTTCTTGATGTTCAGGCGGCCCTCGCTGGTGAACAGCAGCGCATGCCGCGCGGCGCGCGTCGGCAGAACGCAATCCATCATGTCCACTCCCATCCGCGCGTATTGCTCGATCTCCTCCGGATAACCGACCCCCATGACGTAACGGGGCTTGTCCGCCGGAAGCAGCGGAAGCACTTCGGCAATCATCTCCATAGTCAAGTCGCGCGGCTCCCCGACGCTCAAGCCTCCGATCGCGTAGCCGTCAAAATCCATTTCCACCAGCCGTTCGGCGCTCTCGCGGCGCAGGTCCCGGTACATGCCGCCTTGTACGATGCCGAACAGGCTCTGCGCCCGTCCGCCCAAATCGGCGAACCAGGGAACCTCGTTCTGGTGCGCTCGAAGATGGTCGAGCGAGCGCCTTGCCCACGCCATGGTCAGTCGCAGGCTTTCTTCGGCGCGGCTGCGGTCCGCGGGATACTCGGTGCACTCGTCAAACGCCATGGCGATATCGGCGCCCAAGGCAATCTGCACATCCATGGAGTGCTCGGGCGTAAAAAGATGGCTGCTGCCATCGAGATGCGACCGGAAGCGTACCCCCTCGTCCGTCACTTTGCGCAACTGCGCAAGCGAAAATACCTGGAAACCGCCGGAGTCGGTGAGCATCGCGCGCGGCCAGCTGATAAATCGGTGCAGCCCGCCCATGCGCCGGATCGCCTCGTGCCCCGGCCGCAGATACAGGTGGTACGTGTTGCCCAGAATGATCTGCGCGCCCAGCGACTCCAGAATGTCTTGGGGCACCGCCTTCACCGATCCCGCGGTGCCCACGGGCATAAATACGGGTGTTTCGACGGTGTGATGAGGCAGGTCGATTTGGGCGCGACGTCCGCCTTGCTCGCTGGTGTGGAGCAGATTGAACTTGAGGCTCACATTCTGATTTTATCGGCCTGCGGCAATTCCTGAGTTCAAGTGTTCCTTCGGTGTGTTAGCGAAGGTCGACTCTCCCTGATGGTCGAGTCGACTTAAAGGGTTGTGGGATACAGCTACTCAGGAATTGCTTTATCGCTGAGGTCCCAGCTTCACATTGACCCCTGCACGCGCCGTGCGCCGCGCCCCCAGGGTTGTCGAGGGCGTCTTGGCAACTTCGATAGCGCGATCAAACAGGTTCTCGCCTGCGCCGAACACTTCGAAGCGCGAGCCGAACTGGTGCGAGCCGTACGCGTCGAGACGGAAATAGCCATGCAGCATCGAGGCGTTGGCGTCGTCATCGTACTGCCGACCGCTCAACCGGCTTTGCAGGCTCAACGTTCCGAACTTCTCCTTGAAGCCGCGCGCATTCAGGGTCGCCATATTGCGCGCCACCTCGGGAATCCAGTTGCCCCGGTCGATTGGCCCGCGCGTGACTGTCGCGTGCGCATACTGGTAGCCGCCATCCACGCTTAGCCATCGCTGCGGCGCTGCACTGAAATCGAGAGAGAACCCCCGGCTCTCAATCTGACCCAGATTCTGCCTCATCAGCAGGATCGGCGAGGAGGTTGGATCGATAGTGACGGCAGAGATCGGACGGTTGATCTGCGTGTCGAACCAGCTTCCCCGGATGGTTCCCCAATTCCATTGCGAGGCCACCCCTGCTTCCCATCCCGTGGCACGCTCGCTCTTCAGCAGGCCGTTCGGCCGGGTGAGCTGATTGCCCACCTGCGTGGATCGATAGAGTTCGCTTGGCGTAGGCGCGCGGAAGGCCCTGAAGCCGGACGCCGAAACCGCCCAATGACTTCCCAACTTGCGCGAAATCCCCAGGCGCGGATCGAAAACGTTTTGATCCCATTGCGGCGGTTGCGCGGCCGTCGGCGTCCAGTTCGCGCCGTCCCACGTGCGCCGGTTTCCATCGAAGTTGCGGAACCAGTCCATGCGCGCCGAGCCTGCCACCGTCCAGGCACTATGCGTCCAGAGCAGTTCTCCATAGAGACCGGCATCGCGCTGGTGCACCGAGAGATTCGTCAGCGCCGCCGTAGCGCCGAAAGTCTGTTCCTTGTCCCACACCCGTACATCGCGAACATCCGCCCCGCCGAGCGCCAGCAGCCCCGCTCCCACCGGCTGGCTCCAATGCGCCGCTGCCCCCAGCTCATTGTCGGGAATCAGAGCAAATCGCGAGGGCGTTTCGCCGCAGCGGTAGCTGCAGTTCGGGTCACCGAAATTAGGCAGGCTTGAGACGCTGGAGAAGGTTTGCCGGTAATGCTGCGCCGAGCCATACAACCGCAGTGTCGCCGTTCCGGCGCTCGGGGTCTGCCAGTCCCCCCCCGTCGCATAGCGCCAAAGCCGTGTGCCATTAGTCTGGTAGGGTGTCCCGTTAGAGCGGGCTTCATTGAACCCGCTGCCGCGCGCGAACAGTCGCAGCGATCCCTGGTCATGTTCAACGAGCGCCATCCCGTTCTGCGCGTGGACGTTGGAGTTGATATCCACCGGGCCCCTCTGCCAGGGCGCTTGCTGGATGTAGCCGTCGGTTCCCAGGACTCCCCCGGTCCCCAGCAATCCCCACCGTCCGGCTTTGGTCTGCGCCAGAACGCTCGTGTCATAGGTGCCCAGCATCCCGTAGCTCGACTGCAGCTGACCGAACGTGGAAGACGGCCGCAGCAGGTTCACATTCATCACCCCGCCGATCGCGCTTGAGCCGTACAGGTCGCTGGCTCCGCCCCGGACAACGTCGATGCTCTTCAGGGCAAGCTCGGGCTGCTCTTCCCAGTGAATCCACCCCCCCACGGGGTCATTCAAGGGCACGTCATCTGCGGTGACCAGCGTTCGGCTGGCCGAGGTGGACCCCAACCCGCGCAGGCTTACGCCCTGCGATGACGGATTGGCCACCAGGGACGTGGACCGGCGAAACAGCTCCACGCCGGGTAGCTGGCGGATCTTTCCGTCCATGGAAATGGGCGCCGCAGTCTGCAGGTCAACTCGAAGCAGTGTGCGCGTGGTGACTGGGCTTTCCAATTCGCCCAGCGGCTCCCGGTAGGCCGTCACGGTTACCAGTTCAGTGCCACCCGCCGGTTCCATCTGGATGGTGGTGTTGGCGCTGATTTCGATGTTCTTGCTCTTGAACCCCTCAGCGTCAATCCGAATGGGGCAGGGCAGATCGCATTGAAACGTCACGCGCCCGCTTGAATCTGTTCGGCCCAGGAGTGAACCGGCCGCTTCGCGCACCGTGGCTCCCGACAGGGCGGATCCTCCGACGTCTTCTACGGTAACGGTGATGGGCGCAGTTGCGCGCGCGCTACCCGTCGCTGGGACCATCAACAGTCCCGCGAGGGTGAGCGCGCCAAAAGAGACTTTGGATAGGAACGACAGCATTGGAGTGACCTGGGGACCGAGGAAACGTTCGAAGCAGCCCGCGAACAATCTCGGGCATGCCCGCTTTTTGAACGTTGGATGCAAGTTCAACAAGTGGGATTAGCACGAATTCCCGTTCCGCCATTCGCGGATGCGGAATCTCTAAACCGGGTTCGCTGATCCGTTCGTCTCCGTACACAAGGATATCCAAATCGAGCGGCCGTGGGCCATTGCGGATCTCTATTGTGCGGTCCCGCCCGAATTCCCGCTCGATCCGAAGCAGCCCTTGAAGCAAGGCGTGCGGGTCCAGACCGGTCTCCAGGGCGACCACTGCATTGAGAAAGCGCGGTTGGTCCGCGAAGCCCACCGGCTCAGTGGAATAGAGCGATGACCGGCCAGTTACCCGTCCCAGCGATTCCAGGCGGGCGGCAGCGGCCGCCAGCGTGGCCTCCGGATTTCCCGCCTGGCTGTGCAGGTTTGAACCCATCCCGATGTAGGCTCTCCGCATACAGTTCAAGGCTATCCTCCCCACCCGGCACTGGGGAGGGCCCCCGGGTGCGGGAACCGGTTAATCTGCTAGCATCGTTCTTCGGAGAACTACCCAGGAGACTCAGGATGGACGCGCTGAATAACGCGGGCCTCGGCGCTCGCCGCAATGAAGATATCGCCCTCGACCTGCTCAAATTTGTTGCCGGCACCGTCGGCGTCGGCCGGTCCACTTCCCCCTCCACCGGGTTCACCGCCTCGGCTGGTTCCAAGCCCGAAGAGCATGTGGCCGAACTGCTCCAGCTCTACGGCCGCTGCCTCAAAGCGGTGGAAGGCAAAGGGGCATAACCATCGTCGCCGAACCCATGGTGCGCGTGGCGGTCGCCGGTACGGGAGCATTTGGCCGCAACCACCTTCGTGTGTACCGGGAACTGGAATCGGCGGGCGCAGGGGTCACGCTGGCGGCGGCGGTCGACCCCAACCCCGAGCGGGCCGCTGACACAACCTCCCAGTTCGGCATCCCGGTGTTCGATTCTGTCGAGAAACTCCTCGGCGCCGACCTCAAACTGGATGCAGTCTCGGTCGCGGTTCCAACCGTGCATCACCATGCCGTCGCCGCCCAGCTGCTCGAGGCCGGACTCGATATTCTCATCGAAAAACCGCTTACGGCCAGTCTCGCCGAGGCCGACGACCTGATTCGCCGCACAGAACTGCACCAGCGCATCCTGCAGGTCGGCCATCTCGAGCGATTCAATCCCGCCGTTCTCGCAGTGCAGCCCCGCCTCAAGCGCCCCATGTTCTTCGAGGCCCACCGCCTTTCGATCTTCACTCCCCGGTCTCTCGACGTCGACGTCGTGCTCGACCTGATGATCCACGACCTCGACATCGTCCTCACCTTTGCGGGGTCGCCGGTAAGGGAGGTGCGCGCTGTCGGTCTTCCCATCCTGTCGCCCAAGGTGGACATTGCCAACGTACGGGTGGAATTCGAATCGGGCTGCGTAGCCAACTTCACGGCTTCGCGCGTGTCCACCGAACGGGTCCGCAAGCTGCGGTTCTTCGAGCCGCGTCAGTATGTCTCCATCGACTACGCGCGCCGCGACCTGCTTGTCATTCGCCTCGAAGCGGAGATTCCCGGCACCCTGCCGCCGGAGATCGCTGCCATGCTGGAATCAGGCAAGGTCGATCCGGCCATGCTCGCGCAGCTGGCGAAAAATGCTGCCGGCGATCATCCCAGCCCCGGTCTCTCATTCGTCAAGCCTGAAGTGAAGGACGGCGAACCGCTGCGGCTTGAACTTCAATCCTTCCTGGACTCGGTCCGGACGCGCCGCCCGCCCCGGGTCACGGCCCGCCAGGGCCGCGCCGCTTTGGAACTAGCGCTCGAGATCCAGTCGGCCATGGTGAACCATGCCCATCGCGCCGGCCTGGAAAACTTCTTCGAAAGTAGTTCCTAGCTTCCACTGCCATTCCCGAGTGGGTGTATCCTCGCCAGTTTCGTCGGAAGTCGAGCTAAAAGCTAAGGCCAAAAGCTGCGCTAAGCAATTCCCAGCGTCCGGTTCAAGAATCCCACAATGTACTTCCACGCCAGGTAATAGCCGGCCAGCGCCCCCAGAAATACAAATGCAATCACCGCATAGGGGATGTACAGCGCGTGGAACCAGGTCACGCCGTTTTGCCCGAGCGCAAGGATATCGAGGGAGGCGGCCAGCATCGCGCCGCCCGGCAGAAGCAGCAACGGAAGCAGAGCGCCGTGCACCCCGATGGGCAAGCGCGTCCGCTGGCGCGAGCCGAGCCACAGCATGTTCCACAACGCCCACAGCGACGGCACCAGCGCCATGGGAAACACAAGTCCGCGCTCGAACGGGAACGGCACCTGCAGAACAAATCGCGCAATAACGAACCCGGTCAGCAGCACCGGCAGAACCAGGGTGGGCACAAAGGCGCCGGCGAGAAACGCGCGCAGGTACGGATGCGAGTTCATGGCAGTCTTCCTTTCATCGGGCCAGCGGCCCGCCGCTCACAGGTAGTACAGCAGCACCGGGATCCACGCCGGAAAGAACGCCAGCAGCGCCGCCAGGCCACCCGCCAGCGCCCAGTCAAACCAGGGCACGCGGAGCTTCACTGGCGCGGGCGGCGTTTCCGCGCGCAATCTGCGCTGCATTTGGGGCCACAGATCCCCTTCGAATTCGTCTTCAACGGGCGGCATCGCCTTCCGCAGGAATTGCTCCATCGATCCGTTGTTTCCTTGTCCTCGTGTTCCCTGTCTTTTCACGGCGTGATCCCCTGTGCCTTCAAATCCTTCCTTAATAGTCGGAGTGCCCGAAACACACGCAGCTTCACCGCGGTTACCGAGATCCCCAGGGCCTCGGCGACTTCCTTGTGCGGACGTTCCTCAATCACTGCCAGCGTTGCCGCAATCCGCAATCCGGGCCGTAGGCGCGCGAAAGCCGCTGCCGTTTTACGGCGAAGCTCACCCGAAACAGCCGGATCGGCCGCAGGCTTTCCGGGCAGCTCGGCAAAAAATTCGTTCTCCACTGCGTATTCCGGCTTCTGCGTGCGCAGCCAGTCCAACGCAGTATGGGTGGCGATGCGTCGGGCCCACGGCTCAAAGCCCCGCTCCGGCTCGAATCTGTCCCGCGCGCGGTAGATTCGCCAGAACGTTTCCACTGTCAATTCATCCGCCACCGCCGGGTCCCGAACGATACGCAGGATCCACCTGCGCACCACGCGCTGATGAATCCGGAAAAGCGCTTCGAAGGCCTCATCGCGCTCCTCGGCGGTGCCGCGACGGAACAGGACCAGGTGGTCCGCTCTATCCATCGCCGCCGCTTCTGCCGGGATGCCCGCAACCTCCCGCATCTTCCTCTCGCTTCTGTCTGTGTACTACGGATGAATATCGGCGAAGGTTACACTCCCCGGCGTTCCCTTGCCATGACCCTCTCCGGAGTTCTCCCAGGCGAACGGCTTGTGATCCTAGAGCGACAGTTAAACCGATTTTCCACGGCCTCATCGCGCAGTGCACCCGGCTTGACAGAGCCGTCCGAACCCTTTAGCGTTGCCTTCCGGGGAGCCGGCAAACGATTGCTGGTCGCGAATTATTCCAGACGACAACCCGCGAACGGTCCCATGCAGGGACCCGCTCTTCGGGAGAAGACTCCGGCCCGCCCGTGAGGAAAGCTTATGAGGAATCTGTATTGCAGGGTGGCATTGGCCGCATTCCTGGGTTGTGGGCTGATGGTTGTGGGCGTCGCCCAAGATTCGCAGAAACCGGTTTGGCTCGACACCAGCCTTTCGCCAGAGCAGCGCGCGGCCGCCCTGGTGAGCAAGATGACCCTCGAGGAGAAGGCGACCCAACTGGTGAACCAGGCGCGCGCTATTCCCCGCCTGAACGTTCCCGCATACGACTGGTGGAGTGAGTCGCTGCATGGGGTGGCTACACAAGGTATCACGCAGTTCCCGGAGCCTGTTGGCCTTGCCGCAACATTCGATACGCCCACGATCCACGACATGGCGGTCGTCATCAGCACCGAAGCGCGCATCAAGCACATGCAATTTGTGAAACAGAACGGCGGGTATAGCAAGATCTTCCAGGGCCTCGATTTCTGGGCGCCCAACATCAACATCTTCCGCGATCCGCGGTGGGGCCGCGGGCAGGAAACCTACGGCGAAGACCCGTTTCTTACCGGGCGCATGGGCGTAGCGTTCGTCACCGGGATGCAAGGAGACGATCCCAAGTATTACCGGGTCATCTCCACACCCAAGCACTACGCCGTGCACAGCGGCCCCGAGCCCACGCGCCACAACGCCGACGTCACCGTCTCCAAGCACGACGAACTCGACACCTACCTGCCCGCGTTCCGCGCTACCGTCACCGAGGCAAAGGCAGACTCGGTGATGTGCGCCTATAACAGCATCAACGGCCAGCCCGCCTGCGCCAATGAATTTCTTCTTGAGGATCAACTGCGTGGCAAGTGGGGCTTCAAGGGATACGTGGTTTCCGACTGCGGTGCGGTGATCGACATCTACGCCGGCCATCACTTCAAGCCCACCCAGCCTGAAGCTTCCGCCATCTCTCTCAAGCGCGGCATGGACAACGAATGCGTCGACTTTACCTTCGAGGTCAAAGACGACCATGACTACAAGCCCTATCTCGATGCCGTCAAGCAGGGATTTCTCAAGGAAAGCGACATCGACGTCGCCGTGACTCGGCTGTTTGTTGCCCGCATGAAATTGGGCATGTTTGATCCGCCGGAGATGGTGCCCTACACAAAGATCGACGAGAGCAAGCTCAATAGCCAGGAGAATCGAGCCCTGGCCCGCAAAATCGCGAACGAGTCGATGGTTCTGTTGAAGAACGACGGAGTTCTGCCGCTCAAGAAAGAGGGCATCAAGATTGCCGTCGTCGGGCCGCTCGCCGACCAGACCAAGGTCCTCCTCGGCAATTACAACGGGCAGCCCACGCACACGGTCTCGATCCTCGAAGGCCTGAAGGCCGAGTTCGCGGGGGCACAGATCAACTACGTCGCCGGAACGCAGTATCTCGGGCACGACGCGGAACCAGTGCCCACCTCGGCGCTGACGTTTGAGAACAAACCGGGTGTGCGCGTCAGTTATTCCAAGTGGGACATGTCGAACATCAATCGACCTACCGAAGAGGCGCCTCTGGCGAGCGGCATCGAACCCGATATCGACGCGGCTGCAACCCCCTTGCCCCCGGCGGTCGAGAACGTGAAGCCTCTCGCCATTCGCTATGAGGCCACCCTCACCGCGCCGGAAACCGGTGACTACAACCTGGGCATGAACGCCAGCGGCTTTTTCCAGATCAAGCTCGATGGGCAAAACGTGACCAACGCCTTCGGAGCCGAGAAAGATACAAAACTTGGCCGCGTGCACCTGGAAGCAGGCAAGCCCGCCAGCCTGCTGGTCCAGTACACTCCCGGACCAAGCGGGGAGCGTTTTGCGAAACTGGTTTGGTCGAAGGTAGACCTGAAGCCTCAGCCCTCCGCCATCGAAGCGGCGCGCAATTCGGATGTTATCGTCGCGGTCGTCGGCATCACCAGCGAGTTGGAAGGCGAAGAGATGCAGGTGCAGGAAGAAGGCTTCAAGGGGGGCGATCGCACAAGCCTTGACCTGCCCAAGCCCGAAGAAGAGCTGATCGAAGCACTCAGTGCCACCGGCAAGCCCCTCGTCGTCGTCCTCACCAATGGCAGTGCGCTTGCCGTGAACTGGGCAAAGGATCATGCCAATGCCATTCTCGACGCGTTCTATCCGGGCGAAGAAGGCGGATCCGCCGTTGCTGAGACGCTTTCGGGCAAGAACAATCCCGCAGGCCGCCTTCCAGTCACGTTCTATACGGGGGTGGACCAGCTTCCTGCTTTCGAGGACTACGGCATGAAAGGCCGGACTTATCGCTACTTCGAGGGAAAGCCGCTCTATCCCTTCGGTTACGGGCTGAGCTACACCACCTTTAGTTACAGCGACCTTAAAGTCCCAACAAAACCAATCAAGGCTGGCGATCCGCTCACAGTAGATGTCACAGTGACGAACACAGGCAAGTTAGCCGGCGATGAAGTGGTGCAGTTGTACCTGACCTTCCCGGATGTGAAGGGCGCCCCCTTGCGCGCTCTGCGCGGTTTCCAGCGTGTGCACCTCGAACCAGGCAAGTCGCAGGGGGTGCATATTGACCTGAAGCCGCGCGATCTGAGCATGGTGAGCGAGGCGGGGCAGCCCATGATTGCTGATGGTCAATACAAGATCAGCATCGGCGGCGGCCAGCCGGGAACCGGCGCCCCTGCAGCCGCGGGCACGTTCCAGATAAAAGGAACCATGAACCTGCCCGAATAATTCAACAAGCCGTAACCGAGGACGCACTCCTGATGAGAGGGCGTCCTCATTTTTTGTACGCGGGCCGGTGCGGACCCGATCCCGATTGGGTTGGTCCCGGGCTCGGTTCCACCCAAAAGCGAAAACGCCGGAAACCTTGCGGTCTCCGGCGTCTTCCGGGTGCCTCATAGCTCATCAGTTCAAACACCATCCGGAGTGACCCGACGATGAATCTTCAGTAGCCGCGGTTCTTTTCCGTCGTCCCGCTAAGCCTTCAGTGCCGTTTCCAATCTTCTTCGGAATTTCGCATCATCGGCCAGGCCGCTGACGTTATTCCCGACGTCGATGTTCCAGTGCACCTATCGCTAGACTGTTGACGTTTTTCCGCCTTCCCTCGGCGAGCGCATCTTCGACCGAAGCCGTCGACGCATTCTCCGCACTCGGGTGGTTTCCACGCCTCCTGCCAGGCCGTCGTTCCCGTGCCCGTCTTCCTTCGGTTCTCCCGCCCGCGCTCTAGAAGCGTGGACGAAGTCTCCGTTTTCAGCCGCGCGCTTTCACTTGGACCAAGCCAGTGATGTAACCCTCAGGTTCCGCTCGGGCAGTCTTGTCTTCGACCGAAGCCGTTGACGCGTTTACCGTCGCTTCCGCTGCCTGTTACCTCGCCTGCTGAACCACGCATCGCACTTAGTTTCCTTCGGAACTCAAACTTCGGCCTGGCCGAGGATCGATTTCCGTTTTCGACTTGATGCTGCCGCGCCTGTTCAGCTGGTGACGAAACTCCGCATGCCACCGAACTTTGCATCGCCTGCCGCCACCGGGGATGAGTTTTCCGATTTCCCTCGAATCTTGCATCCGGCGGCTTGCGCCGCCAGGCGAATCTCCGACTTCTATCGAACCTTTCATCTTCCTGCGTGGCAGGAAATGTTGCTCCAACTCACTACTCAGCTACCAACTGAAGAGAGAGTAGGATGAGTGCGCCTGTGGATGCAAGTGCAAAACTTGACAGAAGCTGTGGAAATGTTGTTATATCTTCGAATCCTCAAAAAATGATCTGAATAACATGCCGATCCAAGTGCGGCCTTCGTCCAAACCAGCATGAATAGCGGGGATTGCATCAAGGTCAGTGCAAATGCCTGTATCTTAGGCGATAAGTTAGGAGCAAGCTTCGCGCTGGCTAACTTGCACCATTCAACCAGCGAATGAGTTGAACTTGATGTAGAGTCCCTTCATGCTGACGCGCGCTCGATGGATGCTTTTGCCTGGCGTGATCGTGTGCGGGCTTGCGGGCATTGTGATTGCAACAGCCCAGCAGGGCCCTGCCGTCGAACATGCCGACTCCGTCGTGATCCTCAAGAAAGATCATCTGCTCGAGCTCTTTGCAAAGGGAAAGCTGATACGCACGTACAAGGTTGCGCTGGGGCAGGGCGGTCTCGCGCCCAAGACACGCGAGGGCGATGCGCGCACTCCTGAAGGAACCTACGTGATTGATTCGCGCAATGCAGCCAGCGCGTACCACAAAGCGTTGCACATCTCCTATCCCAACGCGGACGACCGCAGGCGTGCGGCGAAGCTCGGTGTTTCTCCTGGCGGAGCGGTGATGATCCACGGATTGCCGAACGGGAGAGGCTGGGTGGGAGCCGCACATCGGATGTACGACTGGACGCTGGGCTGCGTGGCCGTGACGGACGACGAGATCGACGAAATCTGGAAACTCGTGCCTGTCGGTACGCCCGTTGAGGTCAAACCCTGATTCTGTTCCCGGTCTTTACCTCTCTGCGAAAATAGAAGCCAATGCTTTCCCTTCAAAATGCCGGCAAGCGCTTCGGCCCCAAAATCCTCTTCCAGGAGGCGAACTGGCTGATCCGCGCCACGGAGAAAACTGCGCTTGTAGGCGCAAACGGTACCGGCAAATCCACATTGATGAAGGTCCTCGCCGGCCTGGAATCCCTCGATTACGGGGAGATGCAACGTACGCGGGGCATGAGCATCGGCTACCTTCCCCAGGAAGGGCTGGCGTTGGCAGGCCGTACGGTTTTCGAAGAGTGCCTGACGGTGTTCGACGAAATTCGCGAGATGGAGGGTGAGATCGAGCGGCTGGGAGCTCAGCTGACCGAACTCGATCATGCCAGCGCTGAATATGAAGCCGCCGCGGAGCGCTTTTCACTCCTCCAGGACCGGTTCCATGCCCTCGATGGGTACGCGCTGGACGCCCAGGTGGGCACCGTGCTGACCGGGCTCGGCTTTGGCAAGGAAGACTGGTCGCGTGGGACAGAGGAATTCTCCGGCGGCTGGCAAATGCGCATCGCCCTGGCCAAACTGCTGCTGGCCAAGCCCAACCTGCTGCTGCTGGACGAGCCCACCAACCACCTCGATCTCGAGACCCGCAACTGGCTGGAGGGGTATCTCCGGACTTATCCCTTCGGCTACATCTTGATTTCCCACGATCGCTACTTTCTCGACGTCACCATCGACCGCACTGTCGAGATATGGAACAAGCGGCTGACGATTTACCAGGGCAATTACACAAAGTACCTCTCCCAGAAAGATGATCGGCGTGCGCAGTTGCTCGCGGCCTACAAAAACCAGCGCGAGCAGATCGAGCATCTGGAGGCGTTCATCAATCGCTTCCGATACCAGGCGACAAAAGCCAAACAGGTGCAAAGCCGGATCAAAGAGCTGGAAAAAATCGAGCGCATCGAGATACCCAACGAGGAGCCTGTCATCCATTTCAAGTTCCCTCAGCCGGCGCCCTCCGGCAGGATGGTGGTCGAGGCTGAGGGGCTGGAAAAGAGTTACGGGGAGAAGCAGGTTCTGCGGAATGTGCGGTTCACCATCGAGCGCGGAGACCGCGTGGCTTTGGTGGGCGTGAACGGCGCGGGGAAATCGACCCTGATCAAGCTGATGACCGGGGACGAACAGCCCACCGCCGGAAGGGTGCGCCTCGGGCACAACGTGGTGAGCGAGTACTTCGCGCAGGACCAGTACAAGGTGCTGGACGGCGACGCGCGCATGCTCGACGACATGAGCCGTGCCGCACTGAAGGTGCCGGAGTCGGAACTGCGCTCCTTGCTCGGCTGCTTCCTGTTTTCGGGAGATGACGTATTCAAGCCGCTGGGGGTGCTCTCTGGCGGTGAGCGCAACCGGTATGCTCTGGCGCGGATCCTGGTGTCGCCATCCAACTTCCTGCTTCTCGACGAGCCCACAAACCACCTCGACATGCGCGCCAAGGACGTGCTGCTGGAGGCGATCGCTTCGTTCTCCGGCACGGTCATCTTTGTTTCCCACGATCGCTATTTCATTGATCGCTTGGCCACCCGGGTGCTCGAAGTGGAAAACGGCGGGGTAGATAGCTACGAAGGGAACTACGAAGACTATCTGCGCAAGAAGGAAGCGCTGGCAGCAGCTGCAGGCACCGCACCCGGAGTCGGGTCCCCCGCGACCGAGGGACAGTCGGCAGCCAACGTTTCTCTCAGTCATCCCGAGCGCAGCGAAGGACAGGCTTTGCACACGCCATCGGGTGCGCCTTCCGCAAGTAGCACATCCGACACTAATGGCGCGCCAAAGCCTCGCCGCCTCAATCCCATCAGACAGAAGCAGATGGAAGAGCGCTGCACCTTTCTGGAAGAAGAGATTCCGCGCATCGAGGCGTCAATCGCGCATACCGAACAGCAGCTTGGAGTGTACGTCTCTGCGGAAGAGACCCGCCGCCTCACAGCCCTTGCCGAGGACTTGCGCGTGCAGCTTACTGCGATCACAGCCGAGTGGGAAGAGCTGATGATGCAGCTCGAAGGCGCGTGATATGTCCGTTCCGCTCGGAACCCCCTGTCGCCTTTCGCCGCGGGCCCGGTCACGGTTTGGCTGAATAGCCTCGCCACACATACTCGAGAGCTTCTGCCATGGTCTGTTCGCGAACGGCACGGTCGACATGGGCGGCCTTGCGGGCAAAGACGAACTGATAGTGATATCCCTTTGCGGCCAGCGCCTTCGCCATGCGCTCGTTGGCTAAAACCCAGTCATGCATGTCATCCCGCATTAGATTGGGGTTGAACAGATCGCGGTCCCCAACCTCCATCCAGATGCGGATCGGCTTTTTCGGACTGTGGGGAATGAGTTTTTCGTGGAACTCCCAGGCTCCGTGCGGGGTTTCGGGGTTCCAGGGCCATTGCTGGTTGATAAAGGTTCCGGAATAGCTCAGCACGCGATGGTACAGCTCGGGGTGATACCAGGCCATGATCAGGGCGCAGGCTCCCCCGGAACTGCCACCGGTAGCGGCACGGCCGTCGGGGTCGTGGGTGAGCTTGATGTGGGCTTCGCGTTCGACACGCGGCAGGACTTCAGTTTCCACGAACTCCGCATATCGACCGGACATGGTGTCGTATTCGAGGCCGCGCTGGCTGCCTTGTGCGTCTCCGCTGCCGTTGGCAATGGAGATGGCCACGATGGGAGGGAGTTTGTGTTGAGCGATGAGGTTGCCGAGCACAGTAAACAGGAGCCGGTCCGGGCCGTCTGCGCCGACGATGAACGGGGCCGGTGTGCCGGCAACATACGATGCAGGAATGAAGACCGCTACCTTGCGCGTGTACGGCGCTGGATGGCTGGTGGTGACGATCAGCTTCGCGGGATTATGGGGATCGGGCGTTCCAAACGTACCCGGGTCGCGCGCGATGCCGGGATAGATCTTGCTCTCGTTTGAACTCATCGTGAACTCGATGACGGAGCCGTTCGGCGTTTCGGGGCGCGCCTCGGCTTCGGGGGCCGGGCGATGCGTGGGGCCGAGGATGAAGTTGCCGTCGGCATCGGGAGGCGGGAGTTCGCCATCGGGCAGCTCCTTCGCAGCGACATAGCCCGGGGTATGCGGATCGCGCGTAGGCGGCACAGGCCGTTCGGAACGTTGAGCGGGCGAATCCGATTGGCAAAGGAGAGCCGGTACTGCGGTCGCGTGCAGGAAGCACGCCAGCGTCAGCAAACGCGTGAGGGAAGCCATGGGGTCATTGTGCAACATCGAGCCGCCGGAGGAGAACGGGGATTGCGGCGAAGGATCCTCGGCGGCCGTCAGGCATAATCGAAAGGAGATGGCCCTCCTCTGGAACCCCGAAAGCTGGTCGCAGCGGCTGGCAGAGCTTGAGGCGCAGTCCGGCGAGCTTAAAGAGGCTCCGCTGCGCCGCGATGTGCGATCGCTCGGCATGCTGCTGGGCGAAGTGCTGCGCGAGCAGGCCGGTGACGATCTGTATGCGCACGTAGAAGCGCTGCGGCAGGGCACGATCCGCCGGCGCGATGCCGAATCTCGCGGCAACGAGGAAGATGCGGCGCGGCAGGGCGCCACAGCGCTCGAACTTGTGCACTCTCTTCCAGTCGAGCGTGCCCTTCTGCTGACGCGCGCGTTCGCGTTCTATTTCGAACTCATCAATCTGGCGGAAACCAATCATCGCAAACGCCGGCGCCTGGCGCTGCAATTAACCGGACAGGCGGGACATCAGCGCGGCTCTTTCGCTGGTACGTTGCACGAAATGCGGAGGGTGGGAATCACTGCCGAGGAAGCGATGGAGTGGCTGCGCCGGATCCTCATTGTTCCGGTCTTTACCGCCCATCCTACCGAGGTGGCGCGGCGCTCGGTGATGTTCAAGCGCCGGAGAATCGGCGAACTTCTTGCCGCGCTCGATCGCATTCCTGTGCCGGAACAAGACATGGCGCGGCTCGAGGAACAGGTACTGGCAGAAATCACCAGCCTCTGGCAGACCGATGAAGTGCGCTCGCACCGCCCCACGGTTTACGACGAAATCAAGATGGGGCTCGACTACTACGATGTTTCCATCTTCGCCACGCTGCCGGGCCTGTACCGCGAGATTTCCGGCGCATTGTCCGCGGCGTACGGCCTCGAAATCGAGCCTCACGAACTGCCGGTGATTTTGCGATTCGGGTCGTGGATCGGCGGCGATCGCGACGGCAATCCCTTTGTTACGCCACAGGTCACCCGCGATGCCATTCAGCTCGCCCGCGGGCATTTGCTGCTCTATTACCAGGAGCGGCTGGAAGGCATCATCGATCTGCTGACGACCAGCGGCCAGCAGATGCCGGTGAGCGCGGAGTTGATGGCGCGGCTGCAAGCCTACATTGCGCAGGTGCATACTCCGGAGGCGCAGGTATTCGGCGAACAATATGAGTTCGAGTACTACCGGCGGTTTGTGATCTGCGTGAAAGCCCGGCTCCAGCGCACCCTGGAGCAACCGGGCCACGGGAGTGCGCCGCTGCCGGTGATGCCCTACACGCTAAGCCACGACAAGCTCACGCAGGCTCTGGCTCCGTATTGCTCGGTGCTCGATTTCATCTCCGACCTGGAAACGCTGCGCGCCTCACTGGCAGCCAATCGGGGTCTGCGGATCGCGCGCATGCTGGTGGACCCGCTAATCCTGCAAGTGCGTACGTTCCGGCTCCATTTGCATACGCTGGATGTGCGCCAGCATGCCCGTGTGCATGCGCAGGCGCTCAAGGAGGCTATCGCCGACTCGAGCGCTCCGGTTTTGCCCGCGGGGCTTTCGCCGGAAACCTGCAGCGTGCTGGAAACTTTCCGCGTGGTCTCCGAGATCAAAGCAGGATGCTCGCCCGAGGCCATCCGGCACTACGTCATCAGTGGCGCATCCAGCGTAGACGACGTGCTGGCAGTGGTGCGGCTGGCGCGGCTGGGCGGAGTCATTGTTGAAGGCTCCGGCCCCGACCCGGGCCTGATGCCGGTGCCGCTCTTCGAATCCATCGAAGACCTGCGGAGCGCGCCTGCGATCTGCCGCGAACTATGGGCGCGCGAGGATTATCGCAAGCTTCTGGCTTCGTGGGACAACTGGCAGGAAGTGATGCTCGGCTATTCCGATTCGAACAAGGATGGAGGAATGCTGACCAGCACGTGGGAGATCTTTCGCGCGCATCGCGACCTGCACGTCGCGGCCGGCGAGGCCGGTGTGAAGCTGCGGCTTTTTCATGGCCGGGGGGGAACCGTGGGCCGCGGCGGAGGACCCACGCACCGCGCGATCTACGCTCAGCCCATGGATGCGTTCGAAGGCCAGTTGCGCATTACCGAGCAGGGCGAAGTGCTGAATTTCAAATACGCAGATGAGGTCCTGGCGGAGCGCAACCTGGAACTCATGATCGCCGCCGCCATGGATGCTCTCGCCCGGCCGAACGCGCGGGATCCCGAGGGGCACTTCAGCGGGGTTCTCAAGCCCGAGTGGGAAGACGCGCTCGACGAGCTTTCCCTGATTTCCTACCAGTTTTACCGCAAGCATATTCAGAACGATCCGGGCGTGGTGAGTTACTTCGAGCAGTCCACGCCGGTGGGCGAGCTGGAACAGGCAAAGATCGGCTCCCGACCCGCCCGCCGCAGCGCTTCGCGGCAATTGGCCGATCTGCGCGCCATTCCCTGGGTATTTGGATGGACCCAATCGCGCCTGCTCGTTCCTGCGTGGTTCGGCGTTGGGTACGCGCTTGATGCGCACCTGGCCCGCGCCGGGTCGCTTGAGCTTCTGCGCTCCATGGCGCGTGAGTTTCCTCTGTTTATCGACTTGTTGCGCAATGTGGAGATGGCCCTCGGAAAGGTCGATCTGGCCACCGCGCGGCTGTATTCATCGCTGGTGGAGGATGCCGCGCTGCGGGCGCGCGTCTACGATCTGTTCGAGGCCGAGTTCCACCGCACCGTACGGGCGGTCCTCGCCATCACGGACCAGTCAGAACTTCTGGAGAACAACCAGGTGCTGGCGCGTTCCATCAAGCTGCGCAATCCGTATGTCGATCCCATGCACCTTATCCAGATTGACATGCTGCGCCGTAAGCGCGCCGGCGAAGACACTCCCGAAGTAAATCGGGCCATCGCCGCCACTATCAGCGGAATCGCGGCGGGGCTGCGGAATACCGGCTGACCGACCGGGATATTTAGATCTCGCTCAAACTCCCGCTGGGGTTTACGATAAGTTGCATCCCCAGGGAACGCTAAGTGTCTACCGTCCTGTTTCGTTCACTTGCAATTGGCAGTGCCATCCTGCTGCTGGTTCCACTACGCGCGCAGCAAAACACCATGTCTGCCGGGTCGGCGCACGAACCGCGGTTCGACGCCCAGGGGCGGGTGATCACGGCGGGCGGCTTCGTGGACAGCGGTCCGATCATCTTTCAGGATGTGACCCGGGCCGCGGGACTGTCCCAGTGGCGGCACGCGATGGGCGGGCCGGAGAAGACTTTCATTCTGGAGTCAAACGGTTCCGGGATCGGACTGATCGACTACAACAACGACGGCTGGCTCGATATCTACATGGTCAACGGATCGACCTTCGACGCGCTGGCCGGTAAGGCCGCGGCTCCGCATGCCGCGCTCTTCCGCAATAACCACGACGGCACGTTTACTGATGTGGCCGCAGCGGCGGGGGTCGAGAACGATCGCTGGGGATTCGGAGTTACCGTCGGGGACTACGATAACGACGGCTGCCCCGACATCTTTGTCGCCAATTATGGCAAGAACCGGCTCTATCACAACAATCACGATGGGACCTTCACCGACGTGGCGGAGAACGCTGGCGTCACCCTGGGCAACTGGTCTTCGGGAGCGTCGTGGGGCGACTACGACGGGGATGGCCGGCTCGACCTTTTCGTCGCCGGTTATGTTCATTTCGATTTGAACCGGCTGCCGTATCCCAAGAGCGAAGTGGTGGGGTATGCGGATTGCGGTTTTCGCGGGATCTTCGGGCTTACGTGCGGCCCGCGCGGGTTGAAGGGCGAACCCGACCACCTGTTCCACAACAACGGGGACGGAACGTTTACGGACGTAAGCGAGAAGGCCGGAGTGGCGGACAAGAACAGGTACTACGGGCTGACCGCGGTCTTTGTGGACGTGGACGATGATGGCAAGCCCGACATCCTGGTTGCGAATGATTCCACGCCCACCTACTTCTACCGCAACAAGGGAGACGGGTTCTTCGAGGATGAGAGTTACTTGTCAGGGCTTGCCCTGAACAAGGATGGTCGGGAAGTCGCGGGGATGGGGATTGCGGTGGGCGATTACCTCAACAATGGGCGCGCCGACCTGGTGCTTACTGACTTTTCTGACGATTTCAAGATCCTGTTCCGGAATGAGGGGGACGCCGCCTTTTCCGATGTCAGCCATCGGGTGGGCATCGCCGACATGTCCATCCCCTTTTTGAGCTGGGGAGTAGGCCTGATCGACTACGACAACGATGGATGGAGCGACCTGTTTATCGCCAACGGGCACGTATTCCCAGTCGCGGACACGTCGGGGTGGGGCTCGACGTACGCCCAACGTCCGCTGCTGTTCCACAACAGCCAGCAGGGCAAGTTCGACTACGTGGCGCCCGTAAAAGGTACCGGCCTGGCGGCGATCTTGTGTGCTCGCGGAGCGGCTTTTGGAGATTTGTTCAATGACGGCAAAATCGACGTGGTGATCACCCCCATCGATGGCCCTCCCGTTCTTCTGCGGAACGTAAGCGCGGACCGTCATCACTGGGTGGAACTGAATCTTGTGGGTGGCGAGGGCAGCCCGCGAGATGCCGTGGGTGCGAAAGTCTTCCACAAAGTCGGGGCGATCCGCATGCGGCAGGATGTGCTCAGCTCCGGCAGCTATCTATCCTCCAACGACAAACGGGCTCATTTTGGCCTGGGGCCGAGCACGGATGGGGGGGCCTTCGAGATTCATTGGCCATCCGGACGCCTAGAGACGGTGCGCGTGCCAGCCGTAGACAGAATCTACACCGTTTCCGAGGGCAAGGGGATTACCGCGGCCCTGTGTAGCGGTAGCCCGTGTCCCGTCCCCCATCCGCTGGGGCCGCCGCCGCCTCGACGCGCCGCCAAATAGAGGTGGACGAAGCGCAACCTGGTCCCGGATTCAGTCACTTACCGGCGGGTTCTCCTTGCCACGCGGTGCCTGGGCGTTCTACTCTTTTCACATGCATCGATGTCGCTAACACCGCCTGGTGCGAGCTCCGATGCCCGGCGTGCGCCTTTCCATCGCGCGCGAGTTTTCCCCGCCTGCTGCTCCACCTCTTTATCCATCACAAAACAAAGCTCGTCTGAACGAGGAGACGTTTCATGGCGCGTATTGCCGCGAATGTGACTGAATTGATTGGCCGCACCCCCCTTGTGCGGTTGAACCGTGTTACCGCCGGCCTGCCCGCGACGGTGGTTGCGAAGCTGGAAAGCCAGAATCCGCTAGCCAGTGTGAAAGACCGTATTGGATTGGCCATGATCGAGGATGCCGAGAAGCAGGGAAAGATCAAGCCCGGCGAGACCGTCCTGATCGAACCCACTAGCGGCAATACAGGTATCGCGCTGGCGTTTGTTGCGGCAGTGAAGGGCTACAAGATCATCCTGACCATGCCCGAAACGATGAGCCTGGAACGCCGGGTGCTTCTGAAAGCCTTCGGCGCCGAGATCGTGCTGACGCCCGGCCCCAACGGTATGAAGGGCGCAATCGCCAAGGCCAACGAGATCCTGGCCCAAACGACTAATGGCTATATCCTTCAGCAGTTCGACAATCCGGCTAATCCGGCCGTGCACGTAGCGACCACCGGGCCAGAAATCTGGGAGGATACCGACGGCAAGGCTGACATTCTGATTTCGGGCGTGGGAACGGGTGGAACGATCACCGGAGTAGCCCGCTACATCAAGCCCAAAAAGCCCGAATTTAAGTGCATTGCTGTGGAACCGGTAGACAGCGCGGTGCTGTCAGGAGGAAAGCCCGGCCCGCACAAGATCCAGGGACTCGGCGCCGGATTCATCCCCAGCATCGTCGATACCAAGCTCATCGATGAAGTGGTGCAGGTGTCAAATGACGAATCGATCGCTATGGCGCGGCGCCTGCCGCTGGAAGAGGGCCTGTTTGTGGGCATCTCATCGGGCGCGGCGGTGGTGGCGGCACTGAAGGTCGCGGCTCGGCCTGAAAACGCCGGAAAGCTCATCGTTGTCGTTCTGCCGAGTTTCGGAGAGCGCTATCTTTCGAGTGTGCTGTTTGATGCCTTGCGCCAGGAATCTCTGGCCTTGCCCACACAGCAGGTGACGTTGTAATGGCAATCAGTGATTCAGTCGCGGGGGCCCCGGTCTCGAATTTGAGGCCCGGCTCTCCGTGCGCCGGGTCTAAAGTTGAGTTGGAAACGATGTCCTTCTTCGAACGCATGCGAGAAGATATTCGCTCGGTGCTGGAGCGCGATCCCGCGGCGCGTTCGAAGCTGGAGGTCCTCACCTGCTATCCCGGCTTGTGGGCCGTGTGGATTTTTCGGATCTCCCACTCCCTTTGGAATGCGAAACTGCGCCTTGCCGCGCGGATGCTCTCGCAGGTGGGGCGATTGCTGACGGGCGTCGATATCCATCCGGCCGCCGTGCTCGGCCGCCGCCTCTTCATCGACCACGCAACGGGCGTCGTCATCGGCGAAACCGCCGTGGTGGGCAGCGACGTCACCCTGTACCAGGGGGTCACCCTCGGAGGCACGGGGAAAGGCCACGGCAAACGACATCCCACCCTCTGCGACGGCGTCTTCGTCGGCAATAATGCGAACGTCCTGGGAAATATTACCGTGGGTGCCAATTCGCGCGTAGGCGCCGGCTCAGTGGTGCTCACCGATGTGCCGCCGAACTCGACGGTGGTGGGCGTTCCTGCCCATATCGTGTACCGCAACGGCGAAAGGGTGTTGATTACCGATCCGCACGACATCAAGGATCCCTTGTCGGACGCGTTGATCGCCCTGGCCGCTCGGGTGGAGCTACTGGAAGCACGGCTTGGCACGAGCGAACCCTGTGTCGAGCCATTCGCAGCCGAAGAGGCCGACCGGACTGCGTACCGCGAAGAACTGGATCGCTTGAGCGAGTTCGTGTCGATGGGCGAAGGCATCTAGCCTCGGCGAAAAAGCGCTTCTTTGGCGCTCCCGTTACCTCGAGAGCTCCTGGCCAGCTGCGTCACTCCCTCCCTGCGGCCACTGCGCGTACAATTGCGGTGGAATTCGCATCAGTATTGAGGGATGTGCGCTATGAAATCGATTTTCTTGGGCCTTTGGCTGCTTCTGCTTTGTTCCGCCGCCTCCGGCCAGATTTCCATGGAACCTGAGACCCCGCAGCCTCCGCCCACGCCGGAACAGATCAAGGCTGCGGCGGCGTTGCCCTTCCGCGACGCGTCCCTCTCCATCGAGCAGCGCGTGAATGACCTCGTATCGCGCCTCACCCTGGAAGAGAAGGTGGCGCAGACCCTCGATCGCGCCACCGCCATTCCGCGCCTCGACATCCCCGCCTACAACTGGTCTTTCCAGCACAGTGGGATCCGAAGCTTGGAATTCACGTGACTTGAAGTC
>JADMIO011298057.1_pt1 | contig 25964 bp, 20 predicted proteins | sample 8958161 | NCBI WGS metagenome assembly JADMIO01 (sample SAMN16585339, study PRJNA669376) | soil metagenome | isolation source: Crop rotation soil | place: USA: Cullars Rotation, Alabama | collected 2011 | reverse complement strand
GCGACAACTTGTCCACGTGGAATTCTAAGCTTAGGATCCCAATGTGCTGGAAAGGGCCGCTGTAGCCGCATGGCTACACTCAAATGCTGTCCCACGCGCGCCAGCGCCCACGGGCCGGCGCGGGCGGCAATGCGGAGGGAAGGGAGGTGCCGGAGGAGCATTAGGAAGGCTGCCCGGGCGGCAGTCGCTAGTGGGTCTCCCACCAGTTCGTCAGATCTAACGAGCAGGCAATCCGAGTTCACGCACCTAGCCCGACGCCAACGCAACCCTCGAGCGAAGGGGGACTAGTGGATGAGTAACCGTAGGCTCATACGGCAGGGTCCAGGCGTTCTAATGGCCTTCTTGCTGCTGGCCAGCCTGGCACCCGTCTCCCATGCCCAGATCGCGCCGGCGCCCGTTGGGGCCACCGGTACGGTGAACGGCATTGTGGTGGACGCCAACACCCGCGAGCCGCTCGTCGAAGTGATCAACGTGATCGTCATCACGGGTGCCGGCGGCGTGCCGGTGCCATGTCCGACCTCCGTCGTCGGCGTGAACCCGCTCACGAGCACCTCGACGATCAGCGACACGAACCTTCAGGCGACGATCAACTCGCTGACCCTCGGCGGGACGACGCTGAACTGCACCTCCCTCAGCAGCAACATCGGCCGCTGGGGATTTGGTAGCGTTCCGGCGGGCGTCACCGTCCAGCACTATGGTTTCAAGCAGGACTACTCGCCGCACTCCGACACCTTCACGGTCGTGGCCACGCCGGCAGGCGTGAACGCCGCTACCGCGCAGGCGACGCTCTCCGTTCAGCACGACTTCTCGATGGCCCTGCAGGTCACCCGCGCGGGCGGCCAGGCAGGCTCCACGAGCGGCACGATCACCGGCACGGTGACGTTCACGAACTGCGTGGCGCCGCCTTGCGTGCCGCCGAACGTGACGCCTCCGGCGCCGGCGCCGGGCCTGTTCCCGAACGAGACGGCGCTCGGCACGCTCATCGCGGCCGTGCAGGTCGCGGGCCCGATCCCGGGCAACGTGGTCGTGACGACCGCTGCCGCGAACGGCTCGTTCACCCTGAACGTGCCGGCCTCGGGCGCGGCCGGCACCTGGCGCATCACCGCGGTCGATCCAGGTGGAGGTAATACCGCCACCAATCAGCCGCAGACCGCGCCCTTCTGCAACAACGGCCAGATCTGCGGCCACGGTCCGGTCACCGCGCCGGCGACCGTTGCGGTCGCGGCGGGCGCGACGGCCGCGGTGGCCGCGGGCACGCTCCTGATGCCGTTGAAGACCGCGCCTCCGTCCAACCCGGCGGGCTTCACCCCGTCGAGCGCGGGCGTCGCGGGCTCCACGCAGAACGACATCGGCGCGTTCGGTTACGTGGTGGACGTCGCCACGGGCTCGCGCGTGAACGGCGTGACCGTCACGGCGACCTGTTCGGCGGGTAACTGCGCCAACAACATCACCGCGATCACCACGAACAACCCGAACGTCGGCGGCGCCCCTGATTCGGGCTCGCCGGGCTACTTCGCGATGGGCGGCCTGAGCCGCGGCACCAGCTACACCTTCCGGGTGACGGCAGTGCCGGCGGGCTTCCGCATCATCGATGGATGCCAGATTACCGAGACGACGCCTCCCGCTCCGCTCGGCGGCGTGGGCATCGGCGCGCCCGGTACCTGGATGGACCCGAGTCTGTGCGTCGAGTCGCTCGGCGTGCTGCAGCCGGTTCCGGGCGCTTCGGTGCTCGCCGGCCGCGTCGTCGACCCGATCCAGCTCACGGCGGGCGCCCCCACGCCGCTCGGCGGCGTGACGGTGGTGGCCGTGCGCGTCGACGCCTCGCTGGTGGGTGCCTTCACGAACCCCTTCACGGGCTTCATCGAGGCGGCGCCGACCACGCAGACCGACGCAGGCGGTAACTGGGTGATCTCGGGCGTGCCGCCTGGGACCTACCGCATCACGGCGCTCGACAACGTCGACGTGCTGTGCGATCCGGGCGGGACCGCGCCTTCGGTGCAGCTCGTGTCGATCCCGGGTGGTATCGCACGACCGGCGCAGATCGGCGGCTGCGGTCACATCCCGGCCTCGCAGCCCCCGGCGGGCCAGCCGGGCATCCTCGCGCCGCCTGACGCGGTGACGATCGTGCCCGACATCGTGATGCCGCCCAAGCCGGCTCCGAACGGCACGTCGCTGGCCACCGCTGGTGGCGCGGCCACGCTGCCTTGCGCGGCGCCGCCCGCGGCGAACGCGATCAACGGCTTCTGCACGCTGCCGGCCGCGGCTGGCACGGGTGGCGGTATCTTCGGCTACGTCTGGGACGGCGTGCTGGGCACCCCGTCGCAGGGCGCGACCGTGCAGGTACGCGCGGTGGCGGCGCTGGGACCCGAGGTCCTGAGCGGCCAGGCCAACATCCAGCCGAACGTCTTCCTCGGTCCCCAGGTGCTGCCGGGCGTGGCAGGCTCCCCGATCGCTTCGGGCCTGACCAGCTTCAGCGGCCGCTACGAGATCCCGGGCCTGCAGCCTGGGACGGCGTACATCGTGACGGTCACTGGCGGCATCGGTATCCCACGCGTCGAGAAGACCGTGACGATTACCGCGGGCCGCTGGAAGGACCCCAGCTTCGTCCTGATCAACACGGGTCTGGTCGGTCTGCCGGGCGGTCCGGCGGGCGGGCGGCTCGAGCTGGTGTTCCCGCTCGTGTCGCGTGGCGGTAACGCCGACATCTACGGCGTGCCGGTCGAGACGACCCGTATCAAGGTTCAGAACACGGGCGCGGCGCGCACGCTGGCGAGCATCTTCTGGTGCTCCAGCACGTTCGCGGTCGGCGGCGTTGGTACCGCGGACTGCGGCGCTGGCGACTCGATCGACCTGAACCCGGCGGCCTCGGTCGCCATTGCGCCACCCGCGGGCTTCTTCGGATCGGCGCTGGTATTCACATCAGCACCGCCGATCGGACCGGCACCGGGCCAGTCACCACCAGGCGCCTACGCCCTGACCAACCTCGAGGGTATCGCCGAGTACCTCGTGGGCGACCACCAGTCGTTCGCGATCGCGGCGGGCATCCCGGCCGAGCAGTTGGCGCAGAGCTTCGTGGCACCTGGTAACGCCAGCACCATCGGTATGGCGTTCAAGAACTGGAACCCGGCGACGGAGTGGAACACGGTCATCTCGGCGATGAACATCACGAACTCGCCGCAGCCGATCGTGTTCACGCTGGAGCCGACCCGCGGCGTGCCCGGCGGCCCCGTGCAGGTGATCCGCACCGCGCCTGCCTTCGGCGTGGCGGTGCTCGACCTGCGCACGGTGCCTGACATCCCGCCGCGCTGGATGGGGTCGCTGTGGATCCAATCGTCGGGTGGTATCCCGCCGATCGCCCAGCTACCTGGTAACCAGATCCCGAGCACCGCGGGCCCACAGGGTCTGACGAGCGCCTTCGGCTCGCAGATCCAGGGGACGGCGACATCGCCGATCGCCTTCGTGGCCACGGGCAACCCGCGCGCGAACCTGTTCCTGCCGGGTGGCATCGCCTCTTCGGCGATCAGCTACTCGAACCGGGCGCAGATGGCGACCGCCGTTGAAGGTATCTTCAACTCGCAGCTCGTCTTCCTGCAGAACCCGACAGGTCCGCCGGCGGCCCAGCCGTTCGCGGCAGGCGTGAACGCGGTTGGCCAGGTCTGGCAGCTCCCGTTGGTCTACAGCGGCTTCGACGGCTGGGAGACGGGTATCCAGGTCACCAACCAGCAGATCGGTGGCTCGATCTCGATCTCGATCGAGGTGTTCAACGAGAACGGCCAGCAGATCGAGACGATCCAGGACCGCGTCGCCAACCTGAGCGGTGTTAGCTACTTCTTCGGCGCTCGGAACGCGCCCGACTACAAGGTCGGCGTGGTCCGCATCCGACCGACAGACGGTGCGGCTCCGCTCGGGGTGACGGCCCAGGTCGTCAACTACTCACGCGGTATGGCGTTCAGCTACAACGCGTTCATGTCGCTGAACACCTCGGTGATCAACATCGCGACCGGTGCTCAGGACGTCAACGTGGCGCTCGGCAACGAGACCTGTATCGGCATCAACCAGCCGGCGACATACATCGGCGGCCAGCCGTTCCAGCTCCCTGTTGCCCAGTGTCTGTACGTGCCGTCCGTCCGCAAGGACATCAGCATCGATCCCGACACCGGCCGCGTGCGCCTCGGCTGGACCAGCGGTATCCGTGTGATGCACGGTGACGACTACCAGCCGATCCCGATCCAGCTCACGCTGCGCTACTACGATCCCTCGGGCTTCGAGTGGATCATCGCCCGCGAGGCGTTCGTGATCTCGGCGCCCTACCAGGCGCACACGACCTTCCTGGGCAACACGGCGTCGCTCCCGGCGGGCTTCGACGGGTCGGCGATCGTGACCTCGACCAGCCCACGCGTGTTCGGGCTCGGCACTGTGATCGACTACGCGCGACCGAGTGCCGTGCCTGGCCAGCCACCAGCCGACCGCGCGGGCGGTTGGAACCTGGCCAACGCCGCGGGCTTCATCAACTAGCAGCGGTGGGGGCGGGGTCCGCCCGCCCCCACTCCAACCCTTCGCTCGAGACCTGACAACTCATCCACACCGCGAGCCGCCCGGTTGAGCCTCCGGGCGGCTCGCCGTTTGTTTTGGGCGGGGTGTCATTTCGTGGCGGCCGCGCGCGCCGATGGCCTATAGTGGCTGCGAGACGCGCGGCCGCCGCGCCCGGGGTGGGCTCCGCCGGCGGCGGAGAGATGAGCCTGCGATGATCGATCCGTCTTCCCCCCCTGGCGGGGCGCCGCGCTGGTCACGGCGGGGCCTGTTCCGCGAGTCGGCCACCTGGGCCGCCCGCGCGGCGGCCGTTGGCGCGGGTTGGAGCCTCCTCGCCCGCGGCGCCGCGGCCGGCCCGCTGCCCGCGCCAGCCGCGCGGCCAGTGCCGCAAACCGCCGGCCCGGAGACGCGCTTCAACGCCGAGCGCGCCTGGGCTGACCTTGTGTCGCAGGTGGATGCGGGCCCGCGCGTACCCAACACCCCCGGTCACGCCGCCGTCCGCGACTACCTGCTGAGCCAGCTCGGCGCGACCATGGATACCGTGCAGCCGCAGGACTTCGTGCTGGAGATCCGCGGCACGCCGCTGGCGATGACGAACGTGATCGGCCAGATCGGCGCCGATCGGCCGACGCAGGTGTTGCTCGCCGCGCACTGGGACACCCGGCCCACGGCCGACCAGGACCCGGTGCCGACCAATCGCCCGATGCCGATTCCCGGGGCGAACGACGGCGCCTCTGGCGTCGCGATCCTGCTGGAGGTTGCGCGCGTGCTGAAGGACGCGCCGCCGCCCGTCGGGGTGATCATCGCGATGCTCGACGGCGAGGACTACGGCCCCGGCATCGACGCGATGTTCCTCGGCTCCCGCTACTACGCGCGCAACCTGGCGCCGGTCCGTCCGAGCTGGGGCATCCTGCTCGACATGGTGGGCGACCGCGAGCTGCAGATCCTGCGCGAAGGGACCTCGCAGCAGCGGGCCGCCGCCGTGAACGACAAGGTCTGGCGGGCCGCGCGGGAGCTGGGGCGGCGTGAGTTCGTGGATGCCACCGGCAGCGCGATCCTGGACGATCACATCCCGCTGCTCGACGCGGGCGTGCCGATGATCGACCTGATTGACTTCAGCTACGGCCCCAACCACTCCTGGTGGCACACGCTAGCCGACACGCCCGACAAGTGCTCGGCGGCGAGCCTGGAGGCGGTCGGCCAGGTCGTGCTGCGGACCCTCTACAACGAGGGGTGAGCCGCCGGCCGCGCGGTCCGGCACTAGCCCAGCGACGCCCCGGGCGTGGCCGGACGGTCCGCACGATCGTCGTGCAGATCCCCTGCTACAACGAGGCGGAGACGCTGCCGCAGGTGCTCGCGAGTATCCCGCGCCGCCCCGCCCCCGGGACGCGCGTGCTCACCCTCGTGATCGACGACGGCTCGACGGACGGCACGGCGGACGTGGCGCGGCGCGCGGGCGCGGACCGCGTCGTGCGGCATCCCTACAACCGCGGGCTGGCGGCGGCATTCGAGAGCGGGCTCACCACGGCGCTGCGCATGGGCGCCGACATCATCGTGAACACCGACGGCGACAACCAGTACCCGCAGGGCGACCTATCGCGGCTGGTGGCGCCGATCCTGGCGGGCACGGCCGACGTGGTGATCGCCGACCGCCAGGCGGCGCGCTTACCCCACTTCTCGCCGCTCAAGCGGCAGCTCCAGGCGCTGGGTAGCGCGGTCGTGCGGCTGGCCTCGGGCACGGGTGTGCGCGACGCGCCAAGCGGCTTCCGCGCCTACTCCCGGGACGCGGCGCTGCGGCTGCACGTCCACTCGCGCTACACCTACACCCTGGAGACGCTGATCCAGGCCGGCGCCCAGCGCCTGCGCGTGGACAGCATTCCCGTAACGGTGCGGGCGACGGCGCGACAGTCGCGGCTGATGTCCAGCTTGCCGTCGTATCTACTCCACTCCGCCACGACGCTGCTGCGGGCCTACGTCACGTATCGCCCGTTGGTCGTCTTCACGCTGGTGGCGGCGCCCTTCCTCGCCCTGGGAACGCTGGGGATCCTGCGCTTCCTCTATTACTACGCGACGGAGGGCGGGGCCGGGCACGTGCAGTCCGTGACCATCGCGGCGATGCTGTGGTCGGTCGGCGTGATGATTGCGCTGACGGGGCTGCTGGCCGACCTCGCCGCCGCCAATCGCCGCCTCGCCGAGGACGCGCTGTACGAGCTGCGGCGCCAGTCCACGGAGCCGCTGCTGCCCCGACGCCGGCGCCGCCCCCGGCCCCACGGGAGCACCCACCGTGGGGGCCGCAACGCGTCGATGGCCGCCGAAGCCGTCACTGCAGGCGGATCGCGTCCAGTGGCAATATGGCCGCGTCCTGCCGATGCGGCCGCCCCGGCGCGTACGGTGGCTGGCGGCGACGGGCGTCGCGTCGATCGACCGGCGGACGAGCCGTCGCGTGAGCGCCCGCGATGACCGAGGCCGCGCCCGTGTCGGTCGCCGCCCCACGCGAGACCGCCACCCCGGTTGGCGCGGCCGCCGCAGCGCGCTGGCGCGCGCTGGCTTATCCGGCGGCGCTGCTCGGCCTCTTTCTGCTTGCGCTTGCCCTGCGGCTGTTGCAGCTGCAGGCGCTGGGTGGCTTCGACTGGGACGAGGTGGCGACGGTCTACATCGCCGCCCGCCCGCTGCCCGACCTGCTGGCCTACGTGCGCGGCGCGCCGTTCGAACATCCCCCGCTCTACTATCTCCTGGCCCATCTGTGGCTTGGCCTCGGCAGCGACGAGACGACGCTGCGGACGTTGTCGGCGCTGCTGGGGGCGCTGACGGTGCCGCTGCTCGGCGCGCTCGGGACGCGGTTGGCGGGGCCGCGTGTGGGGCTGCTGGCGGCCGCGCTGCTGACCGTGGCGCCGGCGCACGTGTTCTACAGTCGCGACGCGCGGATGTACGCGCTGCTGGTGCTCCTGGCCACACTGTCGCTCTACGCGCTGGCGCGGGCGCGGCAGGGCGGTCGCGGCGGCTGGTGGCTGGTCTGGGCGCTGAGCGCGCTGGCCGCCCTTGCCACGCACTATTATGCTGCCTTCTTGATCGGCGGGGAGCTGCTCCTGGCGCTCTGGGCGCGGCGGCAAGATCCGCGGGCGCGGCTGGCGATCGCGATAGTGGCGCTGGGCGCCGTGCTGGCGCTCGCCGGGTGGTGGGCGCTGGCGCCCGGGCTGCGCCACAGCCTGAGCGGGCTGCGACTGCAACCGCTGCCGCTGCCCGAGGCCGCCGAATCGCTCGCGCGCGCGCTGGTCGGCACGATCGCGGGGCCGCTGCCCGATGAGTCGCCGGCAAGCGAGCTGGCGCTGGCAGTGGTGGGCACGCTGGCGGCGCTGGCAGGCGCGGTGCTCGGCGGCTGGCGCTGGTCGCGTGTGGGGTGGATCGGGCTACTGGCGGGGCTGGTGCCGCTGCTGGGGCTGGTCGCTCTGATGCTGGTCGGCCGCGACCTCGCCGTGCGCTTCCTCTTAATGCTGTTGCCGGCGCTGCTGCTGCCGCTGGCTGCCGTCGTGGTGGGGACGCGGCCAGGGGCGCCCTGGCGCGCCGGGGGGGTGGGAACGCGGGTCGGAGCAGCCTGGCGCGCCGCACTGCCCGCGCTGTGGGCGGCGGCGGCGCTGCTCTGGCTGGTCCCCTACTTCGCTCACTACACGCGCGGCGATTACGCGCGGGCGACGGCCCTGGTGGCAGCGGCGGAGCGGCCTGGCGAGGCGGTCGTGTTCAACGGCCCCTGGCAGACGCTTCTGTTCGACCACTACTACCACGGCGCGCTGCCGGCGCAGATCTTGACGGGGGCCGTGCCGCTGGTCGAGGGACAGGTCGCCACCGCGCTGGCCGACTTGCTGCCGCGGTACACGGGGATCTGGCTGCTGGAGACGGATATGGGGCACGCCGATCCCACTGCTTACGTGCCCCGCTGGCTCGCGCGCTACGGCTACCGCGGCGCCACGCACGACTTCCGCCAGGTGCGCGTCACGCACTACCTGCTGGACGGCGAGCCGGCGCAGCGTTGGGCGCTCGACCAGGAATACCCGGGCTTGCGGCTGGTCGAGCTGGCCAGCGAAGCGGCGCCGCTCGCGAGTGGCGCGCCGGCGCGCCTGATCCTCACCTGGCAGGTGGGGGAGGAATACACGCCGGGGCTGAAGGCGTCGCTGCGGGTGCGTGACGCGGCGGGCACTACCTGGTGGGCGACCGATCCATGGGTCGACGAGGGGTGGCTGGCGCCGCGCTCGCCGCGGCCGGGCGATCGGCTGGAGACACGGCAGGCGATTGCGCTGCCGCCGGAGGCGCCCGCCGGCCCGTACACGCTGGAGATCGTGGTCTATCGCTCGACCGACCGAGCGGCGAGCGGTGAGGGCTGGGTGGCCTGGAGTGCGCCCCCGCTGCTGGTGGCGCTGGATGGCGCGGCGCACGTCTCGGGGCGCGCTACGATCACACCTTGACTCTCCTGGCGGACCCCCGTATCCTCCCATGATGGCTTGGGCTAGGCAGGGCGCCACGTCCGGCGGGAGACAGGCATGGACCGACTAACGCTCGCGCTCGTCCTCAGTGTGGCGGCGTGGCTCTATCCAGCGACGATGCAGAATTCGGTGGTGGCGCAGGAGTCGACGGCTCAGGTAGTCGTCGAGCGCCCACTGCCGGGCACTTCGGTGAGCGCGCAGGTGCAGGTCAGCGGCTGGGCGCTGGATCCCAGCGGGCCCGGTACCGGCATCGACGCTGTACACGTGTACCTCGACGGTGAGCCGGGCCAGCCCCGCTCGCGCTTCCTCGGCACGGCCAGCTATGGCCAGAGCCGGCCCGACGTGGCGCGGACGATGGGCGAGGAGCGGTTCACGCGCTCGGGCTTCTCGCTCGTGACGGAGCTGCCGCCGGGCAACCACACGCTGTTCGTGTACGCGCACTCGACGGGCGCCGGTACACAAGACGGTTGGTCAAAGGCGGCGGTCGGCGCGTTCGAGGCCTCGTCCATCGCGCCGGTGGCGACGATGGTGCAGCCGGGGCCGGCGGCCGCGGGCGACGACGGGAGCTACCGCACGGGGCAGGCGACCTGGCAGGGCGGCCGCACCTGTACCCGCTACAACGGGGCGGGCGGCTGCGAGTCGAGCGTGCCCTACTCGGTTGCCACGGGTGCGTCGTGCATCCAGTTCAACCAGCGCGGCCAGTGTACCAGCTACCTGCCGGCCGAAGGCGGGAGTAGCGCCAGCGCGGCCCCCGCGGCCACGCCAACGCGCTCCAGCGGCGGTGGAGGCGGCTCGCTGAGCGTCCCAACCGTTGGGGTGGCGCGGCCGGCGAGTGGCCCGCCGCCGAGCGCGGTGCGATCGGCGCCCGCCGACGACGGCGCGGCGGCAGATGACGCGTCCGCGCCCGCCGTCGTGTCCGCCGCGCCGGGGCGAGCGCCCGCGGCGCTGCCTGCCGCGCCGCCGCCGGGGATCAGCAGCGCCGCCCCGGCCGCCGCGCCGCCCGGCGCGTCCGCGGCAGCCACGGACAGCGCTCCGCTGGTGCCGCGGGCGGTGGCCCCGCCGCCGGCGCTGGCGGCCACGCCGCGACCCGATACGCCGCCGAATGTGATCCAGCGCAGCGCGCCCTCGCCGCTGGATCCGGTAGGCGATCCTCCGCCGAACGCGAACCGCGGGCCGGCGCCGACGATAATTACGCTCGGCCCGGCCGAGGGTCCCTCGGACATGGGCAGCCGACCGAGCGGTGCGGTCGCAAATGTGGAAGCGCCGACGGCGGTCCCGGTGGCGCCGCAGATCGTCGCCACGCAGCAGGCGCTCGCGGCCACCGGCGGCGGGTCGGCGGCGGCCGGCGTTGGGGGGCTGCGCTCAGGCTGCGCGATGTACATCGGCTGCGGTCCGGCCACCCCGGCCCCGACCTATAACAGCGGCAGCCCGTTACTGGCGGGCGGCGCCACGGGCGCCACCGGCGCCACCACGGCGGCCACCGGCTCGCTCGGCGCCGGGGCCAGCCAGACCGCGCCGACGAGCGGAAGTCTACTGATCCCGAACGGGGCGACGGGCGCCGCGACGGGTGCGGTGGGCGCGCCAGCCGGCGTCGCCGGCGCGGCGGCCTACCCGCTCACTCCTACCCCCACCGCCTGCCCGATCGGACTCGCCTGCGGCCCCCTCGGCCGCTGACGGCGTTTGGCCCTTTCTCAACAGCCAGGCGCGGGCCGGACGAGCCGACCGCGGCGCCGCGTGACGGCCGGCGCGAATGGCGCCGCGGTGGGGAGTGCTTCCGTCACGTACGCGAATTTCTCCCGCGGAGCCGGACAAGTCTCATAGGCTGCCATAGTCTGCCACGCAACCGGGGATGACCGAAGGTGGCAGCCTGTGGGACAGATGCGCCCCCCAACCGCTTGGCTCCCGGCGAACGGAGCGGCATAGCGCGCGGTGAGTGCCAGAGCCCAGCGCTACGGCAATCATTAGCGGTCGCTAAGGCTGCCACGTCGAAGGCGTGATGGCAGCCTTAGCGTTTGCGGCGGCCGGCTGCTGATTCCGGGGTGGCAAGCGCTTTAGATTGCCATGGATTCGGGCATAATCGGGCGTGGCAGTCCTGGCGTGGGCGGCAAGTTGGCGCTGGCCGGGGCAGTGTGGGCTCGCGGAGAGCGTGGCAGGGAGCGATTCCGGTCGGCCGTGGGCAAGAAAAGGCCCCCTCGCGGACGAGGGGGCCTTGCTGACCTGCGAGTCGTGGTTGTGTGTTACGGGGCGGGCGCAACCGCCGCCGGGCCGCCGGCGCCGCCGGGGCTCACCGGCAGCGGCAGACGGCTGGAGCCCGACTCCAGACCGCCGGCCCAGCTAATGGTGCCCGTGTAGCCACCGTAGCCCGACGAGCGCACGACGTAGGTGTAGCCGCCAGGGACCGGACCGTAGGTCCGCACTTCCGAGTTCACCACCATGAGGCTGCGGCAGGCGACGATCGGCGTGTCGGCCTCGGGGCACTGGAAGACTTCGTGCGAGGTGTTGCTGAGGTTGGTTCCGGTCGTCCAGACGAGCTGGTAGCCGCCATCGGGCAGCCAGGTCGCGTCGAGCGTCTTCAGGTAGGCGTCGGGCGTGGCGTAGGGGTTGAAGCCGCGCCGCGAGCCGGCGTTGTAGCCGAAGCTGCCAGGGAAGCCGTAGATCGGGAACATGTAGCCGTTGGAAGTGATCGATGCCCCGGCGTTGAAGGGGTAGCCGTTGAACGGGAAGCCGAAGCCGGCGTAGTTCAGGCCGCCCGCACCACCACCGCCGCCACCGCCGCTGCCCGTGCCGCCGGTGCCGGCCAGGCTGTCGAAGCCGGTGTAGGGGGGATAACCGTTGAACGGGAAGCCGAAGCTGAGACCGCTGAACGGCGCGGACGGGAACAGCTGGGTGTTCAGCGTCGAGAAGCCGAAGCTCAGCGAGGTGTTCCCGAACGGCACGTTCACCGGATAGTTGTAGCCGTTGAACGGGGTACCGTAGCAGGCGCCGTACAGGTAACCCTGCATCGGCGGATTGTAGGCCACGCAACCCTGCGCCTCGGTGGGGGGAGGCGCGCTCAACCAGAGTAGCCCCCCGAGAAACAGGAGCGCTGCTAGGGACCGTCGCATCCCGCACCTCCGCAGGCGGGCGAACGCCTTCCGGCGAGCCCGCGCGTCGCTCGATTCGTGCCAGCGCATCTGGGCCGCTCGCGGTCGCCATGTAGCGGCGCGCGGGCACCGGGCCGCCGTGCACGACCGCCGCGACGCGGCCGGCGCAACGCAACGGCCATTGCCGTGGGGCCCGCGCATGGCGGACTCCGCCCTACAACCAGATAAACGGGCGCGACACGGGAACGTTACAGCGCCCGTACAAAATCGGCCCGGCGACCTTCGCGGCTGGCCCGCGGCGGCGTCTCCAGTGCCCCGACGAGCCGCCTGTTCAAACATGAATGGCGTTTCGCGAAATGGTCGCCTGGACGAGCTTGCTCAGCGGTGGGGTGCAGGATTGGACTCGGCGGCCTGTGGCTCGTCGCTAGCCTCGTCGGCGAACGGTGACTCGTCGGCGGTGTCCTCGGCGTCGTCGCCGCGGCGGCGGGTGACCCAGAGGATCCCGCCGATCACCACCGGGGCGAGCACCAGCAGGGCGTAATCGTCCCAGTCGCCGTTCCCGCCGTGCGCCAGCAGCAGGTGTGCGAGCTGAAGGGCGGCCAGGATCATCCGCGCTCCCCGCGCCAACGACGCGCCCGTCCACCGCCAGGCTATGTCTATCTCAGTATAGTCGCATCGAGCGGGCCGCTGGGGGAGCGGCGGTCTGGAGCGGCCGCCGGGGCGCGGCCGCCGCTGGCCGTGGACGGCAGCGGTGGCTGATACTTCGCTAAGAGGGCGACGGCGCTGACCGCGGCCCGCGGCGACAGGCCACAGCACGGAGGGACGCGATGGCGGAGCGGACGGACGTTGGCGCGGGCAACGCTGGGTCGGGCGCTAACCGGCGCCGCCTGCGCGTCGGGATCTTCGACTGGCTGGACAACCGCCGCCCGGAGCAGATGGCCGCGCTGTACGAGGGCCGCCTGCGGGTGGTGGAGTACGCCGACGCGCTGGGGTTCGACTACTATCAGCTTGCCGAGCATCACCAGACGCCGCTCTGCATGGCGCCGTCGCCGAGCCTGTTCCTCGCCGCGGCCGCGCAGCGCACGCGCCGCTTGCGCTTCGCCCCGATGGTCTACGTGCTGCCGCTCTACCATCCGGTGCGGCTGATCGAGGAGATCTGCATGCTGGATCACCTGTCGAACGGGCGACTGGAGATCGGCATCGGGCGCGGCGTGTCGCCCTACGAGATGGCGCCGTGGCACGTCTCCGTCGAGGAGGCGCGGCCGATCTTCGACGAGGCGCTGGAGGTGCTCCTCGAAGGGCTGACCACGGGGCGGATCGACCACGAGGGGCCGAACTACCGGCTGCGCGACGTCGAGATCGTGCAGCGGCCGCTGCAGCAGCCGTACCCCCCGCTGTGGTATCCGACCAACTACAGTCGGTCAGTACCGTGGATCGGCCGACACGGGCTGCACACGATGTTCGGCTCGCTGTTCCCGTCGTTGGAGGCGACGCGCGAGCAGTTCGAGATCTACCTGCGCGAGTGGCAGGCGCACCGCGACGAGCCCGGCGCGCTGAACGGCCACGTGGCCGACCCGTGCTACGGCATCTCGCGGCACATCTATATCGCCGAGACGGACGCGCAGGCGCTGGCCGAGGCGCGCGAGGCGCTCGGCGCCTTCGACGAGAACTTCTATTATCTGTGGCGGCGGCACGGGGACGAGCGCATCCACCGCGCGGGCTGGGACGAGCTGATCGCGCAGGGCAGCGTATACGTCGGGTCACCGACCACGGTGCGCGAGCGGCTGCGGCAGGCGCTGGCCACCTGCGGCGCGAATTACTTCGCGGGCGCCTTCGCCTTCGGGAGCCTCACGCCGGAGCAGTCGATGCGCTCGATGCGCCTGTTCGCCGAGGAGGTGCTCCCCGCCCTGCGCTGAGCAGGGCGGCCGCGCCGCGGCATTTGTCTGGAGCGCATCTCACCAAGCTTGCCTGGCCCCGGCAGCGTCGGTGGGTGGGAAAACGCTGCCCCGGGGCGCCTCCTCCAGACGGCCCGCGATTGGGCGTGGCTTACGTCGCCCGAGTTGCTATCATGGCGCTAACCGGCGCCAGAGGCAGCGGCGCGCACCGTCGTGTGAGGAGGGCAGCATGGCCAGGACGAAGACCCGAGAGACGCGGGTGAATGGCGCCCACAAGGCCGAGTACGCCGACGAGGACGTGGGCAACATCGTCCTGCTCGAGCACGTGAACGTGACTATCCCCGACCAGGCGCTGTCGACGACGTTCTACGTGCTGGGGCTCGGCTTCGCGCGCGACCCGTATATGATGGTCGGCCTGAACAACATGTGGGTGAACGCGGGCGAGCAGCAGTTCCACCTGCCGACGAACCCGCCGCAGGTCGTGCCCGGCCACATCGGACTGGTGGTGCCGGACCTCGACGCCCTGCTGGAGCGGCTGAAGGGCGTGGAAGACGCGCTGGACGGCACACGGTTCGCCTACGCGCGCCACGACGATCATGTGGCGGTCACCTGCCCGTGGGGCAACCAGTTCCGCGCGCACGCGCCGCATCCGCGCTTCGGCGACATCACGCTGGGCGTGCCGTATGTGGAGCTGAGCGTGCCGCGTGGGGCGGCCGCGCCGATCGCGCGCTTCTACGAGAAGGTGCTGGGCGCCCCCAGCGTGGTCGACAAGGGCGGCGAGGCGGCGGCGCGGGTGACGATCGGCACGAGCCAGTGGCTGGTGTTCCGCGAGACGGACGAGCCGATCCCGGACTCCTACGGCCACCACATCGCGGTCTACGTGTCGAACTTCTCGGGCCCTTACAACTGGCTGAAGCAGCGTGACCTGATCATGGAAGAGGTGCGCAACCACCAGTTCCGCTTCAAGACGCTGGTGGATCCGGGCAGCGGCGAGCCGGCGTACACCCTGGAGCATGAGGTGCGCAGCCTGTTCCACCCGCTGTACCGGCGGCCGCTGGTGAACCGCAACCCCGGGCAGCAGATCCGCGACTACCATCGCGGGGAGGATGCGCTGGAGCCCCTGGGCCGCTAGTCGGGCGTCGAGTCCCCGGTCGCGGTGATGCCGGGCCGGGTGAGCGCAATTCGGTGAGGTGCGGCGACCGCGGCGGAGCCGGGTGCAGCGCGGCACGCGCCGCCCGGCTCCCCCCGCGGCGCGCGAGAGGAGCAGCGACGAGATGCCGATTCCCGCCGACAAGGCGATCGAGATGGTGCGCGCCGCCCACGCGACGGCGGTGGGGCTGGACATCGGGGTGACCGCGGTCGTGGTGGACGAGAGCGGTCGCCTGATGGCGCTCGGCCGCATGGATCGCGCGCGGCCGATCACGGTGGACCTGGCGCTGAACAAGGCGTACACGGCCGCTAGCTTCCAGCAACCGACGGAGGAGCTAGCCGGGGTGGCGGGCCAGCCCTGGTTCCAGAGCCTCGTGGTGTCGAGCGGCGGCCGGATCATGGCCGGCGGCGGCGCAGTGCCGCTGGTCGAGGGCGGGCGCGTGGTCGGGGCGGTGGCGGTGGCCGGCGGCACCGACGAGCAGGACCAGCGCTGCTGCCAGGCGGCGCTGGCGGCGTACGGCTGAGAGCAGCTAACAGTTCGGAAGGCCGTGCCCCGGATTTCCCCTGCTGCCTGCAATGCGCAGGAACAGCGGCACGATGGAGACGCATGCGTCTGGGGGGACCGCACGCTATCCGCGGGGACAGGAGCGCGGACGTGCGGGCATTCATTGGACGGACGCGAGCGCGGCGACGACTGGGGATCCGGCATGTCGCGACCGTACTGGTCGGCGCTGCCCTTCTGAGCGCTGGGTGTTCGCGGGTGACGACTCCAGCGACGCAGACTGCAGCCACGCCGACCACGTCACCGACGCGCAGCGCGACCCCACCGCCCGGCTCCGCGGCCAGCGCGTCGGCGCTCAAGCCGATCGATCAAGCTGCCCTGCAGACGATGGTGGACACGACTGTCCAGGATCTCCTGGTGCCTGGCGCGATGGTGATGCTGCGCACCCCCCAGGGCGACTTCCGGGTCAGCGCCGGCACGACCCAGCTAGGCACCACGACCCCGCCGGGCGCCGATACCCACTTGCGGATCGCCTCGAATACGAAGTCGATGACGGCCGCGGTGATCGTGCAGCTAGCCCAGGAGGCCAAGCTCGGGCTCGACGATCCGGTCGCGCGGTACATCCCGAGCGTGCCCAATGGCGACAACATCACGATCGACGAGCTGCTGACGATGCGCAGCGGCCTCTACAACTACACGGATGCCCCCGAGCTCGCGGCCAGCGTGGACCGTGACCCGACCAGGGTCTGGACCACGGACGAGCTACTGGCGCTCGCCTTTGCGCGCCCGCCCAACTTCCCGCCCGGTACGGCCTACGAATACTGCAACACGAACTACGCATTGCTCGGCCTGATCGCCGAGCAGGTCGACGGCCGGCCACTGGCCCAGGCGATGCAAGAGCGGCTGTTCGGGCCGCTGGGGATGCGCGACACGCTGCTCCCTGCTCGCACCGCGAACACCATCCCCGCGCCCTACTCCCACGGCTACCTGTACGGCAGCGCCAGGTATGTCCTGACGGACACGCCGTACCCGCCTGACATCCAGGCCGCGGCGCGGGCCGGGACGCTCCTACCCACCGACTACACGGACGTGAACCACTCCTGGGCCTATGCTGCCGGGGGTGTCATCTCAACCTCCAGCGATCTCGCCATCTGGATCGAGGCCCTGGTTAGCGGGCGCCTATTCGACGCGGCGTATCAGCGCCGCTGGCTCGACAGCCTGCGGGCCAAGGACCCGAGCATGCCCGACGGCCAGCAGTATGGGTACGGGATCGAGCGACTGCGCTGGGGCTCGAACGCCGTCTATTTTCACGGCGGCGAGACCATTGGGTTCAACTCGCACATGGGCTACGATCCCAACAGCCGGATGACGTTCGTGACCTGGACCAATCTTCCCTTGTCGGTCGAAGGCGAGTGGGCGTCGATGGCGCTGGTGCTGAAAATCTGGGATCAGATCTACGCGGTATCCCCATTGACGGCTTTCCCGACGCCGACCCCCGCTCCCTAGCGTCGGCAGCCAGCGGGGCCGCTACGGAATCGCCCGCGGATCTTGTCCTGGGGCATGAGCACCAGCCCATTCGGGGACCTGAGCAGCGGGCCTTCACGAGCCTGAGCAGCGGGCAATTAATGAAAGCTCGGCGGCAGGCGGCGAGGCGCGCCGCCGCCGTTGGACAGCGAGTCGGTTGCTTCCGTCGACGCTTTCCGGTATGACGCGCTATTATCAGGCAATGATCGGTCGGCGATCGATGGCGGCGTGTAGCGAAGGGATGAGGCGCGATGAGTGTGGTGGTCGAACCCGGAACCGAGCCGCGCGACAAGCGCGTTATCCCGCTCACGGTCGTGCCGGGCGCGCCGAACCTGGGGCGCACGGTGCGGGTGGTGGGAGAGGTCGTCAACGTCGACACGAACCAGCTCCCGCACCCGAAGAACCAGCGCGGTGAGCTGGGCAAGGCGCTGTTCAACTGGTACCACAACACCATCTCGAAGGACCCACTGACGCGCGTGTCGGCGCCGAACCACTTCGCCGACAAGCGCCACTTCATCACGAACATCATCAACCGCGCGCAGAAGGGGAAGGTGAACCCCGATCGCGCGCCGGTGGACGACCCGGCGGCGATGACGCGGCACATCAAGCGCGTCGGGCGCTACATGGGCGCCGACATCGTGCGGATCGCGCGCGCGCACAGCGCGTACCTCTATGCCGGCGGTCGCTACGTTCAAGACGGCGCGGCGGAAGACGACTACCAGTCGATGACCCCGGAGCAGCTCGCGGCGCGCTTCCCCTACGTGATCACCGCGACGGTGGCCTGGGACTACAACCTCTTGCAGGCGCATCGCCACCACATCGGCGACGCCTCGTACCACCTGTCGCAGATCCGCGCGAACATGATCGTCAAGGCGCTGGAAGGCTACATCCGCGAGCTGGGCTACACGGCGCTCCGCGGCGCCGCGAACCCGCAGGGCGCCGCGCTGGCCTCGGGCGTCGGCGAGCTGGGCCGTAACGGCATGGTGATTAGCGAGCGTTACGGCGCGCGCATCCACCTGCCCGACCCGATCATGACCGACCTGCCCCTGGTCGCCGACGAGCCGATCGACATGGGCGTCAACGAGTTCTGCGCGATCTGCCGCAAGTGCGCGATCACCTGCCCGACGAACAGCATCCCCTTCGACGACAAGGTGGTCTACAACGGTATCGAGAAGTACAAGATCAAGTGGGAGACCTGCTACCGTCTGCGGCCGTACGTCAGCGATCACTGGGGGAGCTGCCTCACCTGCGTGACGGTCTGCCCGTACACGAAGCCGAACGTCTGGTGGCGCACGGCGGCGCTGCGCACGCTGCAGACCTGTCCGATCCCCGCGCGGCCGATGGTGGTGCGGGCGCTGAAGTGGGTTGACGACAAGGTGTGGGGCCTGGCTCGGACCAAGCGTGTGCGCTGGATGGGCTACGACTCGGGCATCAAGCCGGGCGAGACGGCCTGCACCGTGGCCGGCTGCACCGCCGATCACGCGCAGGGGCGCGGCGCGCCGGTTGAGGGCGATGTCGGCTACTACGCGCCGCTGAAGGAGAACACGAACCGCTTCGTGAATCGGGAGGCCAAATAGTGCCGCTGAAGCTGCCCTGGTCGGCCGGCGGCGAGGCGGACGACCCGTACTGGGAGCGGTTCATCCACAACCCGCCGCACGACCTGCAGAACATGGTCACGGAGATGATCGCCAAGGTGCCGGACGGGATGATCAACCCGGCCCGCGAGGAGACGCACACTCCCGAGGTGACGGCGCAGCACATCAAGCAGCTTGCGCTCGCTCTGAACGCCGACCTGTGCGGCGTGGCGCGCCTCGACGCCGGCGGGCCAGACGATTATCCATTCGCGGTGATCTGCGCCGTGCGCGCCGAGTACGACCCCGATGCGGCGATCGGCGTGGGCGGCCAGGTGCCGCGCCAGAACGGGCTGTTCCTCAGCTTCGTGATCAGCGCCTACATCCGCGAGCTGGGCTTCCGCGCCACGGCGAAGGACCCGAAGGACGCCGTGAAGCTCGCGGCGCGGGCGGGCCTCGGCACGCTCGATCCTGACGGGCGCCTACGGGTGCCGCGCTTCGGGACCAAGGTGCACGTGGCGCCCCCGATCCGCACCGATCTGCCGCTCGCGGCGGACGGCTAGAGCCGCCGATGCCGTACGTGATCGTCGACCGCTGCACGCGCGACGGCGCCTGCGTCGAGGTCTGCCCGGTCGCCTGCATCCACACCATGCCGGACGCGCCGCAGTTCTACATCGACCCCGAGATCTGTATCGAGTGCGAGCAGTGCGAGATCGTCTGTCCCGTGGAGGCGATCTTCCTCGACACGAAGCTGCCCGAGCAATATCTGCCGTTCATCGACGTGAACGCGGCCTTCTTCCGCCAGAACAAAGCGGCGGCCGAGCCGGTGGCGCTCGACGAGGCCTGGCAGATGGTGCAGGCGGCGCATACCTACGCGCGGCGGGCCGGGCTCGAGGTGTCCGTCGTCGTGGTCGACGAGGCGGGCGCGCCGATCGCTGCCAGCCGCATGGACGGCGCGGAGCCGCGCACGTCGGAGCTGGCTTACCACAAGGCGTACACGGCCGCGGCCTTTCAGGTCTCCACCGACGAGCTGGTGCCGCAGGCGCGCCAGCCGTGGCTGCGCAGCCTGTCGATCGGCACGCGCGGCCGTATCCTGCCGGCGGCGGGCGGCGTGCCGATCCGCGACGGCCACGTGATCATCGGCGCCATCGGCGTCGCTGGCGGGCAGACGGCCGACGAAGACGTGCTCTGCTGCCGCGCGGGGCTGGCCGTCCTCGACACGCCCGGCCACTAGGGCATGATCATAGAGATAGTTTCCTGGGGGACACCCCCAGTCCCCCGCCCTACGGGCCGCTAGTTGAGCTTGCCCGAGTCCAAACCGTTGCCGGCGGCCGAGGCAGAGCTGCCGGTGCGGCTGGCGATCGCCGTGCTGCGGAACGGTGCGCCGGCGCACACGGCCGAGGACGCGATGGCGCGGGCGGCCGTTGGCATCGGCGTCCCCGTGCAGGCGATCCTCGGGCCGACGCGCACCGCCGCGGTGATCGGCCCCCCCGTGCAGCAGCAGGTGCTGCTGACCAGCTACGCCGGCGGCGGCACCAACGTTGCCCGCCTGGCGGCGCTCGCGGCGCTGCGCGATGGCCTCGCGGCGCGCACGCTGACGGCCGCCGAGGGCGTGGCGCGCCTGGCCGCGATCGAGGCGACGCGGTCGCCGTACGGCTGGCCGGCGACCGTCGCCAACGCGGGGCTGCTCTCCTTCGCCAGCGCGATCCTGCTCGGCGGCGGCTGGCGCGAGCTAGCGATCGCCACGGTGGCGGGCGTGGCGGCGGCGCTGGTGTTGGCGGCGATCGGCCGCTTGCGCCCCGCGCTGCCGCTGGCGGAGCTGCACGCCGCGGCGATCGCTACGCTGGCGGGCATCCTCACCGCGCATCTGCTGGGCGCCTTCTCGGCGACGATCGCCATCGCCGCGGGCCTGATCTCGATCTACCCGGGCTACGCGCTGTTCCTGGGCATCGCGGAGATCGCGCGGGGGCGCTCGGGCGCGGGACTGGACCGCCTGGTGGGCGCGCTGGTGACGCTGTTCGCGCTGGGCGGCGGCGTGGCGGTGGGCGGGGCGTTCGCCGGGCTGTTCCCAGGGCTGCAGACCACGGCCTCGCCGTCCCCGTTGCCGACGTGGATGCAGATGGTGGCTTACCCCGCCTATATCGTCAGCCTGTACGTCGGGATGAACGCGCGGCCGCGTGACTTGCCGTGGCTGGCGGTCTCGCTGCTCTTGGCGGCGGGCGGCGTGGCAGCCGGCGCGGTGTTCCCCAACGGCGATGTGGCCACCTACGTCACGGCGACCGTGGTGGGGGCGGCGGGGCAGCTCGGCGCGCGCTGGGTGGGGCTGCCGGGCTCGCTGCTATCGCTGCCGGGGGTGCGCTACCTGCTGCCGGGCTCGCTGGCGTTCCGCGGCGTGCTGCAACTGCTGGTTAAGGACGTGGCGACGGGGATCGACTTCGCCTTTCAGGTGCTGCTGACGCTGGTGCTGATCCTGGCCGGGCTGATCACGGCGCAGGTGCTGTTCGCGCCGCGCGATGGCCCGCGGGAGTAAGCGGTCCTAACGGCACTGGTTGCGGGCCACGGGCTCACCATCAGGATGCAAAGTTCCGTGCGGAGTCTTAAGCTAGCGGTAGTGCGGCGGGCGCGCCCGCGGCGCCGGCGTAGGGCCGCGCGCGGGCCGATCGAAGGAGGAGCGCATGCAGGGCAGCATGGAGCTAGCCGGCCATCCGAACCCGGTTAGCGGCGGTCACGCGATCACGGTAGAGCCGAGCCCGCGCTGGGTGCGCAACGTCTTCAACGGCGAGACGATCGCGGACAGCAAGCGCACGCTGCTGCTGCGGGAGACGGGCAACCGCCCGGTCTACTACTTCCCGCCCGAGGACGTACGGCAGGACCTGCTGGTGGCGACCGACCACCACACGCACTGTCCGTTCAAGGGCGACGCGAGTTACCGGACGATTCGTGTGGGCGATCGCACGGCCGAGAACGCGGTGTGGAGCTATCCCGCGCCGCTGCCTGGCCGTGAGGACATCCGCGGCTACCTGGCGTTCTACTGGAACGAGATGGACGCCTGGTACGAGGAGGGCGAGCAGATCTACGCGCACGCCCGCGACCCGTATCACCGCGTGGACGTGCTGGAGAGCACGCGGCACGTGCGGATCGCGATCGACGGCGAGACGGTGGCCGAGTCGCGCCACCCGCGGCTGCTGTTCGAGACGACCCACCCGACGCGATACTACCTGCCGCCGGCGGACGTTCGCATGGACTTGCTGACGCCGACGGCGAAGCAGACGCGCTGCCCGTACAAGGGACAGGCGTCGTACTGGACGGTGCGCGTCGGCGGCCGCGAGTATCCCGACCTGGTGTGGGGCTACCTCGATCCGATCCCGGAGACGATGCGCATCCGCGGCTACCTGTGCTTCTTCAACGAGAAGGTGGACGTGTACGTCGACGGGGAGCTACAGCCGCGGCCGAAGACGCAGTGGTCGTGAGCCCTGAAGTCAGCAATAGCCGGGGGCCATCGGCCCCCGGCTATTGCTGGGCAGTCCATTAAGGGTTCCCGGTGCGGCGGTCGGCCTGGTTAGGACTCGGGCGGGGCGTAGGTCAGGTAGGCGCCGTAGCCGTAGGGGCCCTGCTGGACGGTGGTGTCCCAGCCGGGCGCGGACAGCGCTAGCTCCTGGGCGAGCGCCTCGGCGGCCGGGGCGTCCTGGACGCGCCAGTAGAGGGCCGGGTGCGTCACGAGGTACTGGTCCTCCGTGAGCGGCAGGAACTGGACGACCGCGCCCTCGATGGCATCGGCCGGGTACATGCGCTCGGCGCCCTGCACGACGACGCTCTGCAGCGCCGGCGCGCGCATCGGCATCGGCAGCTCCCAGTGGTTCACGACCTCGTCGACGTCCTGATCGGCGGCGGCCACGTTCGCGACCGGCGCCGCCGCGGCCAGCGCGGCCGCTACGCCCAGCGCTGCCAGCAATCGCCCGCCTCGCATCATCTTCTCCTCCTGGTCTCGCGCTGCGGCTCCGCCGCCTCGTGGTCACTAATAGGCGACCCGTGCGGCGAAGCAGCCCACGTGGGCTCGGAGCGAGTGGATGCAGTGCGCGTGCCAGGGGCGGCGGGCCGCTGCGCTAGGCGCGGTCCCAGAGCTGCTCGCTGGCCAGCCGCGCGCCCTCGACGAGCGCGCTGAGCTTGGCCCAGACGATGCTGGGGTGGATCTCCTTGGAGCCGGCGAAGGTGGCGAAGCCGCAGTCGCCGCCGGCGATGACGTTTTCGCGGCCGACGACGCTGGCGTAGCGCGTGATGCGGTCGGCGACGGTGGCCGGGTGCTCGACCAGCACGGTGGACTGGGTGATCACGCCGGGGATCACCACCTTGCCCTCGGGCAGCCGCGTGGTCTCCCAGACGTGCCATTCGTGCTCGTGACGGGGGTTGGCGGCCTCGAAGGAGTAGGCGCCGGCGTTGATCTTCAAGATGATGTCGACGACGTCCTTCAACTCCATATCGTGCACGCGCGGGCCGATGTTGATGCCGTAGCAGGTGTGGAAGCGGACGCGGTCGGGCGGCAGGCCGCGCAGGGCGTGGTTGAGCACCTCCACCTGGCGCTCGGCCCAGCCGCGGCAGTCATCCACGCTCAGCTCGGGGTTCTTGACGTACTGGGTGACGAGCTGCGGATCGTCGACCTGGAGCAGGAAGCCGGCGCCGACGATCGCCGCGTACTCCTCGTGCAGCGCGTCGGCGATGGCGGCGAGGTACTCGTCCTCGCTGGCGTAATACTCGTTGTCGGCCCAGGACTGGACGTCGCTGGGAGCGATGGCGGGGAGGAAGGCCTCGGCCACATCCACATGGGTGAGCGCCTGCTTGAGGTGGTCCAGGTCGCGCTGGACCGCCGCGAAGCCGAGGTACTCGATGGGGCCGGTGCAGGCCCAGCGGGCCGTGTTGCTGGTGCCGATGCCGCCTGCCGATGGGGTGGTGCCGCTGTAGAACTCGGGGAAGGCGAGGTACTCGCGCGAGCCCGCGAAGCGGCTGGCCTGCGGCCCGCTGTCGAGGCGCTCGAAGCCGCCGAGGCGGTCGGCCACGTAGGTGAGGAAGCTTGGCTTGCCGACCTCGCCGTCGTCCACGACGTCGATCCCCAGCTCGGCCTGCTGGCGCACGATGCCGGCGACGGCGGAGACGGTGTGGTAGAGGAGCAGGTTCTCGTCGACGGTCTCGCCGTGGTTGCGGGCGGCGAACAGGTCGAGCAGGACGCTCGGGCGCGGCAAGCTGCCGGCGTGCGTGGTTAGGATCCGCTCCGTGCTGCGCTGCATCATCGCCCCCTTCCGCCGCGGCGTGCGGCGCGTTGCGTCCCGCCCTGCCCGCACCGCCACGGGCGGTCTGGGTGCCCCTACTATCGCGCCCGCCCGGATGTTGGTCAAGGTAGGTTTTGTTCAGGGAGCCGGCTCAGGGCGCCCGCGTTCAGACGCCGCGCCCCGGGCGGCGCTCCCCGGGGCGCGCGCCGCTGGCCGCCCCCGGGCCGATGGGGTATTCTTCAGCCGAGGGCGCATGCAGCGGGGACTGTAAGGGCGCGGGGAGGGCAGCGTGATCGCCACTGAGCCGATCCTGGACACCTACGTGCAGCAGATTCGGGAGGCGCTGGCCGCTGGCGAGGCGCTGGAGCCGACCCTGCAGCGCATCGCCGGCGCGATGCAGCCGTTGCTCGCGGACCGCGAGTGGGTCGCCGCGCGCGGGCTGCCGAAGGGCGACGAGCCGCTGTACTACCTGCTCTACGAGGACCCCGAGCAGGGCTTCGTGGTCACGCTGATGCACCACGCCGCCGGACACAAGGGCTGGGTCCACGATCACGGCTCGATGTGGACGGTGTACGGCGTGTATGAGGGCGAGGAAGCAGTCTACCGCTACGAGCGCGTGGACGACGGCAGCCGCGAGGGCTACGCCGAGATCCGCCGCACTGGGCGCATCGACGCCGGTCCGGGCTCGGTGGACTGGGTGCTTCCGTACGCGATCCACAACGAGGTGAACGAGAGCACGAGGCCGTCGCTGGCGATCATCGTGCGCAGCGAGAACGGCGGCCGCGTGCAGCAGTCACGCTTCGATCCCGAGGCGCGCACCACCTGGCAGGGGCCGGGCCTGCCCGCCACCCCCGAGGGCAACCCGACGCGCAACCGCCGCGACCGCCAGAACCTCGAGAGCCGGTAGCCCCGCGCGAATGGAGAGCCCGATCGTCGTCGCGCTCAGCGACGGACTGCGCGAGGAAATCGACGGCCGCCTGATCACCCTCTCCCCGCGGCTGCGCGTCGCCTGGGTCAGCGCGGCCGGCGAGCCCCACGACGACGTGAGCGCCGCCGAGGTGCTCTTCCGCGGCGGTGGACTGACGCCGCGCGGCGTGCGACGCCTGCTGCCGCTGATGCCGCGCCTGCGCTGGCTCCACGTGGCGGGCGCGGGCGTCGACTCCGACCTGGTGCCCTCGGTCGTCGAGGGCGACGTGATCGTCACGCGCACGCGCGGTAATCACCCGCGGCCGATGAGCGAGTGGGTGATGATGCAGATCCTCGCCGTCACCAAGCGGCTGCCGGAGTTCATGCGCGCGCAGACGGCGAGCGAGTGGCGGCCGCTCGACGTGCCGTACACGATCAGCGGCCGCACGCTCGGGATCATCGGCTACGGCGAGATCGGCCAGGCGCTCGCCGTGCGGGCGCGAGCGTTCGGTATGCGCGTGGTGGGGCTGCGCCGCCACCCGCGCCCGGCGGCGGAGCTGGACGCCTGCTACGGACCCGCGCAACTGGACACGCTGCTCGCCGAGTCCGACTACGTAGCGCTGCTCACGCCGCTGACGCCGGAGACGCGCGGACTGATCGGCGCGGCGCAGCTCGCGGCGATGAAGCCGACGGCCTGGCTGATCAACCTGGCGCGCGGCGAGGTAACCGACGAGGCGGCGCTGCTGCGCGCGCTGCAGGACGGCACGCTCGCCGGCGCCGCGCTGGACGTGTTCACCGAGGAGCCGCTGCCCGCGACCAGTCCCTTCTGGCGCCTGCCGAACGTGCTGCTCACGCCGCACAACGCCGGTGTGAAGGACCCGGCGGTCGCCGCGATGGCCGTCGATCAGTTCCTGGAGAACCTCGGCCGCTACGCCCGGGGCGAGCCGCCGCGGAATCAGGTGGACAAGCGCGCCGGCTACTGAGGGTAGAGGCGCTCCAGCAGACCGCTCGCCTCTTTCCAGCACAGTGGGATCCGAAGCTTGGAATTCACGTGACTTGAAGTCGCGG
>JADMIO011000788.1_pt1 | contig 25968 bp, 26 predicted proteins | sample 8958161 | NCBI WGS metagenome assembly JADMIO01 (sample SAMN16585339, study PRJNA669376) | soil metagenome | isolation source: Crop rotation soil | place: USA: Cullars Rotation, Alabama | collected 2011 | reverse complement strand
TATCGGCGGGCGGCTCCGGCAGAACCGTCGGGGGCGGCGCAGGGCGTGAAGCAGCCGCGCTGGTGAACCGTGGAGTCTCTGCTGCCCCCTGGACCGGAACGCTCGGCACATCGCCGCAGCCGCTCAAAGCAAACAACGCCGCGGCCGTAACGACAGTCATTGCCAGAATTATCCGTGAATTAGTCGCCACAACCGGTTCCTTCCTTTCGGGCATCTACGATACCACACCGGAACAGGATGCATGGCGCGCACCTATTCGAACCAAGGAGGTAATGCGTGTCCTGGAGATATAACCAACGCACCGGCGAACTCACGTACGGCGATGAAGTCGTAGCGATCGGATACTCCGGTTGGGGGCGGTCGAAGAACGATCCTGCATCGGAGGGCGTTGCGCTGTGGGGCCCAATTCCGAAGGGTAAATGGACGATTGTAGGCCCGATGGATAGCGCCGCGCAGGGGCTCGTGTGTTTCCGGCTCACACCGCAGGATGGGACGCTGGACTTTGGAAGAACCGGTTTTATGATTCGCGAGGACTCCGGCGACCCGCCCGGCAACGGATCGCGCGGCAGCATCATCTTGCCCCGTATCGCGCGCCTGCGCATCGCGACAAGCGAAGACCGGGTGCTCTTGGTCTTCTAAATTACTACTGCAGTGGACTCCGGCCTCTTTTCCGTTCAGTCTATATGCATCCGGGTTTCGCCCCGGGAAAGGAACCAAACATGAAACTCTACGTTTACGCTGTTCTGCTCACGGCCGCCGGCTTCGCCATCGGGTCAACAACCAACAATCAGATGCCGAGCCGATCGGTCGACAATCCCTCGGTTGCCGCGAAGAATACGCAGCGATTGAGCGACGACCCGCCCCCGGCCCTCTGCCCGCCATTGCCGGCGTCAATGTGTGAGCATCCCAAAGAAAAGTAAAGAAACCATTGCTGCGGCATAGTGCGGCGGATACAATGTGAGGGCCGATGTTCCTCTTCCTATTTTTCGGCCTCTGGAATGCGGCGGCTGCCTTGAAGGCAGCCGCCGTTTTGCGTATGTGGGGTAATGGCCTGATTCTGCGGTACCCGTTGGTTGCGGCCAGCCTGCTCATCGGAGCCATTCGGAGCGTGACCCTCGCTTATTTCTACAGGGATAGCGCCACATATAAAGTGCTCTATGCGACGTCGGAGCCGTTCATCCTGCTACTCGAAGGCGCGGTAATCGTTGAGATATTCTGGGCGCTGGCTGAGAACTATCCCAACATCCAGCGCCCGGGAAGGCGGCTCCTCGCCGCCACAAGCATTCTGGCGGCCACGGCTTCGTATCTCACGAGCTCCGTAGCTGTTCCTGCCAATTGGTGGGTGGCCTGGCGATTGGAATGGTGGATTGCGATCGCGGTGGTCGGGAAACGATATGCGTCCCTCGCAATGGTGATTATGCTCGGCTTGACGTGGTTTCTGCTGCCGAAGGTGAAGGGCGTCCCAATCCGCAGGAGCGCTACTCGAGCGGCCTCCATTGTTGCCTTTCAGGTGCTTTCGTGGCTTGCCACATCGACGCTGTCGGTTCGGTTCGGACCGACGCTCTTCAGCTATTTCGCGCCCCTTGTGACGGGTGTTGTAGTCGCCAGCTCGTGGCTGTTCTGGCTCGCACCGGCGTCTGACCTCTGCGAACCCGCGGCACCTCCGACGGACGCGGAATGCAGTGAGTACCTTGCGATTCAGAACCTGCACGGGAGCGCTGCGCAATCTCAGATGCGGCTGAGGATCGCCGCGCTGATGCGCGCGCACTTCTCCGGGCCCGAACGCGGCGGCACGCCGCACCAATAGCGCGCGCCGAGGATGTACAGGCACCCGATGTGCCAGCGGCATGCGGCCCGGACGAATTGGAGCCGGCCGAAGCCGCGCCAGTCCCCAAGGCGCCCAGCGAGATTAATCCCCCTGGACAGCTCTTTCTCGACATCATCCGCAACCACCCGCAAGTACTTGAAATAGACGCGCAAGCTGACATAGCCGCCGCGCATTCGACTCGCACTCGCGAGCAACTCGTGGATCACCGGCAACACGATAGTGGCTCCGCTTTCGCGCGCCACACCGGCGCACGTATTTCCGCAGATGGCATCCAAGTCGCCAGAAATCTTGGCCGCCGTTGAAGGGTCGACGGGTTTACGTAGCTCTTCGCCGAGGCAATTCAGTAGATCCGTTACGATCGTCGCCCGCGCGTGCCGGGAGTCCATGGTGCCCTCCAACTAACATATTGAACAAATATATGCCAAGATCTGGTATTCAGCGAATACCCAATTCTGGAGATCCGCGACTAACCAAAAAAGATAGTTGACAGATGATCGTTGTTGCGGTATTTAGCGTACGCTTCCGCCGATGGCGCGCAAGATGCCGATCATCATCGTCCGGACATGCTGCTCGCGGTCCGGAGTTTTCAGCAGGGATTCCAAGATGCGCACGAGGTCGGCGCCGTCTCTCGCCACGTCCTTCGGCCATCCTGTCGCGTCCAGCTCACTCAGACGGTTCGGATCGGGCGCGTGCTTCTTATCGACGCTTTTTGCTAACTCGTCGAGCAATGACATCAGCAGGCCTTGCCGGTCCTCGCGCACATACCGGAGGACTGCCAACATATAGCGGCGTTCGGCGGCCGAGAGGGAGCCCCACGGGCCGGCCTTGTCGGGTTCAACGGACGCCCATTCCAAAATTGCTTCGCGCACCGCGTCCTGCAATTTGTCGATGTGACGCCGCTTCATCCCCTTCTCAAGGAGCTCAAATTCGGCGTCTTCCAATCGAACCTGGACATGCTTCATTTTGCCCCTTGTTCACGCATGCATTTTTTTATTGACATGCATGCAGTGAGCGGTTTAAAGTACATATTGCCAGTTGAAACCATTTGCACTGAAGAGAATAGCATGAGCAACCGACAGTCTAGGACCTCCATTTACAAGGCATTACGGGCCTATCCGCGGTCGTTTGTATGGGTCGCGGAAAAACTGGAGGTCAGCGTTACCACTCTGTCGCTTTGGCTCCGCCTGATACGGAGTAGTCCAAACATGGACGCCAGGATTCCGCAGCTCAAGCAACTCCTTCAAGAAATCGAACGAACCCAGGGGTCTTGCCTTCCAAAGAAGACGACGTATCCGCGCACGAAGGTCAAACGTTCCGGCGCGGTAAAAACTGCGTAAGGATTAACAGCTCAAATGGTATGCCCCAAAAGTACACGTAAGGATAAGTGTGTGCAATCGGTGAAGGCGAAGAAAGTGCCGAAAGTAATTGCATTTACGCGGCAATTTCAGAGCATATCACCCGTGATTCGCTCCCGCGAGCCAGAGATCCTCGGTGGGTGGGCAAATGGCCTGCTCACTCGAGGACTCGGGTCCAAATACCAGATCAGGCGCGAGCAGGCAGAGTTCCTCATCTGGCGTTTCGCCGCCCCGCTTGTTCGGCAGGCGCTGCTGGACTCCGAGGCAGCCGGGCAGGTGATTGTCACGACGCAGTTCGGACGGGGGACAGAATGACGAAGACTATTATCACCGCCGAGTTCATCGCCAATCGCGAGCGAGAGTTACGCGACCGACGATCACAACTGCAGGGCAAAACGAGTGGAGGTGGCCGCGCGGCCGCGGCCGAGGCGCTCTTCCTTCAGAGGTCCGCCGAGGAAGCAGAAAGCGCCTCCCTCGCGATCGAGCGCGAGCAGCAGGCGGACATCCTGAATATTCGCACCGGCGCACTCCTGAGGATCGATAGCGCGCTGCGCAAGATCGCCTCCGGGCAGTACGGCGCATGCGAGGAATGTGATGAGCCGATCGGGCCAAAGCGCCTGATCGCGGTTCCCGAAGCGCCCCTTTGCCGGAATTGTCAGCAGGCGGAGGAGCAAAACGCGAATGAGTTGCGGCGTGGCGGCGCCGGAATTTATGCACGCGAGCTGGAGGCGATGCCGTGAGCAAGCGCCAGCTCCACGTCACCGGCATGAATCGGCTGTTCCGTTGCGGGATTGCCTACGAGAAGCGGTACCTGCTCGGTCTCGACGAGCCGAGGAGCCCGCGGCTGTTAGTCGGCTCCGCGGTAGACCGCACCGCCATGGAAGACCTTTCGTCCAAGAAGGCGACCGGCGAGCTCATGTCCCTCGAAGCCGTTCAGGACTTGGCGAGGGACGCGCTCGTGCGGGAGTGGCAGGCCGGCGAGGTGCAGCTCGACGGAGAGGACCTGGAGGTCGGCTGGAGCCCGCACCGCGACGATGCAATCGATGCCTCTGTCAGTCTGGCGCGGCTCTACCATACCAAGGCCGCTCCGACGATCAACCCGACGCACATTCAGCGCGCGTGGGTCCTCGACATCAAGGGGCTCAATCTCCAGCTCGCCGGCACGATTGATATTCAGGAAGGATCGCAGCGGATTCGCGACTTGAAGACGACCGGCAAGTCGCCGAAGAAAGACGCCGCTGAAACCTCCATCCAGTTGACGACTTATTGCCTTGCCACGCGGACGATCGATGGCGTGATGCCCGCCGAGGTCCAGCTCGACTACACCGTCCGAACGCCTGCGCGGCACGACATGAAGCTGGTGCAACTCACATCCCGCCGTGAGGAGCACCAGCTCGGAGCATTGGTTGAGAGGATTCGCGCGGCTGAACGGATTATCAACTCCGGGCAGTTCACGCCGGCGGATCCGGATTCTTGGTGGTGTTCGAAGAAATGGTGCTCCTTCTGGGAGACCTGCAGCTACGCACTTCACCCCGTCAGCGTCGTAGTGGGGGGCGCAGCGTGATGCCGGACGAAAGGCGCAAAGTCGTGCGGATCGTCGTAACGCGAAAGATCGCATTTCAAGGGCCCGCCGCGTGGGTGCGCGGCACAATTGCCCGTCAAATCGAGGGAACGGTCCAAGTCGACGACAGCCGTTTCATCGTTGCGGAATCGAGCACGACAGAAGAGGTCGCGCCGGTGCCGAACCTTGTCGCCGACAAAACCCTAAAGCAGCATCGCGATTCCTTCCGGGATCGAACGATGCGGAAGCGAGACCAGCATGTCCAACCGAAATGAGCAGCAGCCCAGCCAAACAACAGCGATCGCCAAGAAGCAGCCCGGATTCCTGCAGATGCTCCAGGATCCCAAGCTGAAGGATCAAATCGCGGCAGCACTGCCGAAGCACATGACGCCCGAGCGGATGATCCGGGTGGCCTTGACAGCGTGGCGCAAGACGTCAGCCCTCCAGAAGTGCGAGCCCTTGTCAGTTATTTCCGCGATCGTTCAGGCGAGTCAATTGGGGCTGGAGCCGGATGGCGTGCTCGGTCACGCATACCTGGTGCCGTACGGCAATCAATGCCAACTGATTCCCGGCTACCGCGGCCTCATCGACCTTGCCCGCCGGAGCGGCCACGTCGTGAGCATTCAGGCGCATGTGGTCTACGAGCGGGACAAGTTTGACTTCGCGTACGGGCTTGACGAGAGGCTCTCGCACACGCCGTGTATGGATGGAGACCGCGGCAGGGCGGTCGCCGTGTATGCGGTGGCCAAGCTAAAAGATGGCGGCTACGCCCTTGAAGTCATGAGCATGGCCGACGTAGAAAAGATCCGCAAGCGCTCGAAGGCCGCGAACAACGGCCCCTGGGTTACCGATTTCGACGAGATGGCGAAGAAGACAGCCGTCCGGCGCATGGTCAAGTACCTCCCGTTGTCGGTGGAACTGCACAAGGCTGTCGCGATCGACGAACGCGCGGAGGCTGGGATGGACTACGAGTCCGTGATTGACGTCACGGCCGGGCTGGAGGATATTACCGAGAGCGCGGACCCGAATCGCGGTCACCATGCGACCGAGCCCCCGGCCAGCGGCGAAACGGCACAGCAGCATCCAGCCGAGACTTCAAATCCAGAGCCGGATTCCTACGCTTCATGGTCCGAGGCCCGTGAGGCAAACGGGGGAGACGAGCTCTCACCAACGCTCGGAACTCGCTGTCAGGTCGGGGGTAACTTCTTTACGAGACCGAACAGCACCGCAAAATCCTGGACGCGGGAAATTCCTGCGACTGCCCCTCCGGCGCCGCCGGTTACCCGTGAACCCAAAACGTACGGCATAGACGCCCCCCTGCCGGACGCCTTCGACGTTCGCGTTGGGACCGAAGCCTATTACGTCGAGGGGCGCGTTCGCAAGCTGGTGCGCGTCGTCGAGGAAACCATTCCTGGACAAGGCATGGTGGCGGAGTGGCGGACCATTTCGGAGGAGCCGGCAGAGTCGCAGTCGGAACCCCAGGCCGAACCGCCGTCCACCGCCGGCCAGGCCGCCGGTCCCCGCAAGCCGCCAGTCTTCGGAAAGGGGAAACAGCAGTGAAGATCTCCGGCCTCCACATCGTCGACACCTACGGGACCAAGGATTTCAAGGTCCCCGCCTTCTCTGTTCTCCGCATCAGCGGGCATAACGGAAGTGGCAAGAGCAGCATCTTGCGCGCGCTGGCCTACCTCTTCGGCGGCGGGACCGACCCGAGTGTCATTCGCAAGGGCGCGGAGCAGAGTGTCGTCAGGCTCGAACTCGACACCGGTGCCTACTACGTGAAGACCACGCGGCCCAAGCGCGCGCGGAAGGGCGCCGAGATTACTGGCTACGTGGCCACGCTGGAGGGTTATGCGCCCGACGGCACTCCCGTCCCATCTCCACAGACGCAGCTCAACCAGCTCGCCGACAGCCTGGCGATCGACCCGAGCATCCTCCTCAGAATGGATGCATCGACGGTGCCTGGTCGGCGAGCTCTTGCAGCGGAGTTTCTAAAACTTATCCCCATTTCGTTTGCGCCCGATGAGGTAGCGACCGCTTGCTTGCATTGCTCGGTCGACGGCGCCGGCCAACCTGACGCTCTCGCAATCGACGTACCCAAGGCTCCTCTGTCACTCGAGGATCTGAAGAAGGTCGTCAGCGTTGTTACGGAGTCGCGCCGTCGGGAGGGCCAGACGCGCGATTCCGCCGCCGGCGCGGTTACCCGGCTTCAAGGTGCGCTGCCTGATTCCACCGCGGCTGGCGAGGTGTGGCTGGAGTCTGCTACGAAAGCAGCGCTGGAGGATGCGGAGGAGTACCGCCGCGCTGTTGAATCCGCGATTTCCGATCAAAAGCTCGAACTGGAGCGGCAAAAAAATGCGGCGGTTGCAGAGGCAACCGCGGCCTGGAATGCCGACGTCAAGGCTATCAATGATGGCATCGACGCCCAGATCAGGGCGCTCGAAGAACAGCGGAATGCGCGCTGCAACTCCGCGCGCGACGTGCTTGACCAAAAGAAGGGAGCGGCGCAGCAAACCGAGCGGCAGGCGCTCGAACAACTCGCTACGGAGTCCAAGCCGGAGGGGCGATCTTCACCGTCGTCGGCGTGCTCGACAAGATGGGCTCCGCATTTGGACGGGACCAGGACAACATCGCGTACATCCCGTTCCCGGTGTTCGTCAAGATGTACGGGTCGCAATCGATCGCGATTTTCGGGCGGGCACGGCCGGGAACCAATTTGAGCGTGGAGGGCGCGCTGGACGTGACGCGGGCCGCGTTGCGCGCGCGGTTTCACGCCCGGCCGGGGCATTCCGACCGGTTCGACAGCCTCACGCCAGAAGCGATGCAGTCGTTCATCGCGCAGTTCGTCGGCATGATCTCCGCGGTGGTGGTGCCGATCACCATGATCTCGCTGGTGGTGGGCGGGATCGTCATTATGAACATCATGCTGGTGAGCGTAACCGAGCGGACGCACGAGATCGGAGTGAGGAAGTCGGTGGGGGCGCGGCAGATCGACATCCGGAGGCAATTTCTCATCGAGGCGGTGATCCTGGCGGGTCTGGGCGGCATGGTGGGCGTCGCGGTGGGCGCGTCGCTGACCATGCTGCTTGCCCAGCTCGCGGGCCTGACCCTCACGATCACCGCTCAATATGTCGTGTTGGGGCTGACGGTCTCCGCGGTTGTTGGCGTCATCTCGGGCTGGTATCCCGCGGTGCGGGCGTCCCGCCTGGATCCGATCGAGGCTTTGAGGGCGGAGTAGATGAGAATCTCGTTTCGAGAGAACCTGGGCATCGCGTTTTCGACCGTGTCGTCGCACCGGCTCCGATCGCTCCTCACGATTGTCGGGATCGTCATCGGCATCACGACGGTGGTGACGGTGAGTTCCCTGCTGACCGGGTTACGCAAAGGGATCGTGGTGTTTTTCGAGGAACTGGGTCCCGACAACATTTTCGTGCAGCGCTTCAGCGGGGGCGGGAACGACGGCGGAGGGCCGCCTAAGGAGCGGCATCGCAGGCCGATTGACCCCGAGTATGCGGACGCGATCAGCCGCTTATGCCCTTCCGTGCAGGTGGTGGCGAAGACCGTTTTCATACCGTCCGCGATGGGCGGCAAGCCCCTGATCGTGAAGGCGGGCGGCATCGACACCGATCAGTTCTCCATTGTGGGCGACGCCCCGGAGGCCTTTGCGGCGATCCCGCGCGACATGGAGGCCGGACGGCATTACACCGCGGAGGAGGACCGCCGCGGCGCAAAAGTGACGATTCTCGGACATGCCATCGCGGAGACACTCTTTCCAGACGGAAACGCCGTGGGCCGTCCCGTTCTGGTGGATGGCGCCGAATACACGGTAGTGGGCGTGTTCGTCAAAATGAAAGGCGGCTTCTTCGGCCAGAACCCGGTAGACTCGCAGATCAGCATTCCCTTCCATACGGCGCGCGCCCGATATCCTCAGGTAAATGGCTTCACACTGACGGCCAAAGCCAGACCCGGGCTGCGGCAACAGGCCTACGAAGAAGTGCAGGCAACGCTTCGCAAGCTGCGACACATCGGCATCCACGATCCCGACGATTTCACCCTGAGCACACCCGACCAGATTGTCAAACAACTCGACAGCGTGACGGGTATGATCGTGCTGGTCGCGATCGCGATTTCCGGGCTGGGTCTGCTGGTGGGCGGCATCGGCGTGATGAACATCATGCTGGTGAGCGTGACGGAGCGGACGCGCGAGATCGGAGTGCGCAAAGCGATCGGCGCGCGAAAGCTGGACATCGTGATCCAGTTCCTGTTCGAAGCGGTCACGCTGACAGGCGTCGGCGGCGTGATCGGCATTGTCTTTTCGATTCTGGTGACGCTGTTGATCGGCGCGGTGGTTAGTTCGCTGCCCTCCGTAGTGCCGGTTTCGGCGCTGATCACGGGCGTCGCCGTCTCGGTCGGCGTGGGAATCTTCTTTGGCGTTTGGCCAGCCGTGAAAGCGGCACGGCTGGATCCGGTGGAAGCCTTACGTTACGAGTGAATTACTGCTTGGGAGCGTCACAGTTGATCATCCAGTGGAGGCCGAATTTGTCGGTGACCATGCCGAAGGCTTCGGCCCAGTAGGTTTTTTCGAGCGGCATGACCACGGACCCGCCCTGGGCCAGGCCCGCGAAAATCTGTTTGGCGCGCTCCGGATCGTTCAGCCCGATCGCCAGGCTGATGTTGCCGCCGCCCTGCACGGCGTCAGGGCGTGGGTCGTCGCACATCATGAGGGTCGAATTCCCTACTTTGATGGTGCAGTGCATGATGTTTTCCGCCGGTCCCATGTCCTTCATGGGCGATTCGCCGACGGTCTGAATGAAGAGCACTTCGGCGCCGAGCGCGCTCTTGTAGAATTCGATTGCTTCGCGGCAATTTCCCTTGAAGGCGATGTACGGATTAACTCCCAGCATGCATTGTCTCCTTCGAGTTCAGGTGTAGCCTACATCTTAATCTCGCCTGCGGGATGTCGGCGTCGGGCTTCGCGTATAATGTCGGGCCATGGGCCATTTGTCCGCACGTCGTGCGTTTTTGCGATTTATGGGGGCGAGTCCGCTCGTCGCGATGGCGCAGGAGCCGAGCGCGAAAGACGCCCTGAGCGTCCTCGATTTCGAGCCGCTGGCGCAGAAGGCGCTGCCGCCGGCGCACTGGGGCTACATGTCGACGGGGGTCGATGACGACCTGACGGTGCGGGCGAATCGCGAGGCGATGACGCATTACCAGATCCGCGCGCGGCGGCTGGTCGGGGCGGAAAAGCCGGATCTGAGTTGCGAGGTATTCGGGAAGACGTGGGACTCGCCGATCTACTTCAGCGCGGTGAGCGCACAACGGGCGTTCCACCCGGATGGCGAACTGGGGACGGCTCGCGCCGCCAAGGCGAAGCGCGTGGTTCAGATGCTCTCGACCGTGGCGTCGACTGGGGTTGAAGATGTCGCAAAGGCGCTGGGCGCGCCGCCGTGGTATCAGCTCTACATGCCCACCACATGGAATGAGACCGAGAAGTTAGTGAGGCGGGTCGAAGCGGCGGGGTGTGAAGTGCTCGCGTGGACGGTCGACGTCCTGGGCGGGCGTAATGCCGAGACTGCCTCGCGACTGGCGCTCACCGACACGCGCAAGTGTATGACGTGCCATATGTCGGGGCCCGACCCGAACCAGGGAACTGCCAGAAATCGCTCAAAGCCTAACCTGGCGGGGCTCTCGGGCGAAATCAATCCGGCAGGGGCGGACTGGAGCTACGTGGATCGGCTTAAAAAGATGACCAGCATGAAGCTGCTGCTCAAGGGGATCGATACGGCCGAAGATGCGGTGCTGGCGCGCGAGCACGGCGCCGACGGGGTTGTCGTGTCGAACCACGGGGGGCGCGCGACCAACACGGGGCGCGGAACGATCGATATCCTGCCGGAAGTGGTCGACGCGGTGGGACGGCAGTTCCCGGTATTTGTGGACGGCGGGTTCCGGCGCGGCACCGACGTTTTCAAGGCGCTGGCGCTGGGGGCGCGTGCGGTCGGGATCGGGCGGCCTTACGTTTGGGGCCTGGCTTCCTACGGGCAGGAGGGGGTGGAGCGGGTGATCGACATCCTGCGCTTCGAGCTGGCGATGACGATGCGAAATTGCGGGGTCCGGTCCGCCGCCGCGTTCACGCGCGAGTCTGTACTGCGTAACGGCGTGAGGCTGTAGGTGTCGCGCGCTGCGGGTTTGGTGGCGGCGGCGCTGTGGGTCGCAGGGCCGGCGACGGCTCAAAATGGCAAGCCGGAGACCTACGGCAAACTCTGCGCGGGCTGTCACGGGCCGGCGGCGACGGGGACGGAGCGGGGGCCGGCGCTGCTCGACAATCGCGCGCTGCGGGGCCGGTCGGAAAAGCAGATTCACGACCTGATCCGCAACGGGGTTTCCGGCGGGATGCCCGCGTTCGCGCTGCCGGAGGAGGAACTCCAGGCGCTCGCGGGATGGGTGCGGTCGCTCAACACTTCGGCGTTCGACCTGAAACTCGGCGGCGATGCCGAGGCCGGGGAGCGGTTCTTCTTCGGCAAAGGGCAGTGCGGGTCGTGCCATATGGTGCGGGGTCAAGGGAAGGCGAACGGGCCGGACCTCTCGCGGATCGGGCGGGAGTTGACGCTCGGACAGTTGGAGCAGGCATTGGCAGACCCGGCGACGCGCGCTGCGCTACGGCCGGGCGGGTCTTGTCCTGGATATGCGTGGTGTCCGGGGGAAGGCTGGGCACCGGCGCGCGTGCGGCTGCGGGATGGCTCGACGTTGCGGGGGTTGCTACGGAGCCAGGGGAGGCACGACCTGCAATTGCAGACGTCGGATGGCCGCCTACGGCTGCTGGTGGAGAGCGAGTACTCGGAAGTCGTGCGCGAGCCGGGGAGCTCGATGCCGCTGCTGAAGGCTACTGAGGACGAGCATCGGGATCTGTTGGCGTATCTCAGCCGGTTGGACGGCATACCGGTGGGTCCGCTGGTGGCGGGCGGGGCGTCGGCAATGGCCGCTCCCGCAATGACGGGAGACTGGCCCACTTACAACGGGCAGCTTAGTGGGAATCGGCATAGCGTATCGTCGCAGATCGATACGCGAAATGTCGCCGGACTGAAGCTCGCCTGGTCTTACACGCTGCCGTACATCGGCTTGCAGACGACGCCCCTGGTGAGTGACGGCGTCATGTATGTGTCGGGGCCGAGTCGGGTATGCGCGCTCGACGGGCGGACAGGGCGGGAGATCTGGTGCTATTCGCGGGCTCGCAACTCGTCGGCGACGATTCCGGGCGATGCGGCCAAGGGCGCGAATCGCGGTGTGGCGCTGCTCGGCGATGGCGTCTACTTCGCGACGGACAACGCGCACCTCCTGTGTCTCAATCGGCTTACGGGTGCCTTGATGTGGGACGTCGATGTTACGGTGCCCGGGTTGCCGGGGCGGTACGGGTCGACGGGCGCGCCGCTGATTGTCGGCGATCTGGTGGTTACCGGCGTCTCCGGTGGGGACGCTCCGCTGCAGGGTTTCATCGCGGCTTATAAGGCGTCCACCGGGGAACTGGCGTGGCGCTTCCGAACGCTGCCGAAGCGTGGGGAACCAGGGTCGGAGACGTGGCAGGGCTCGGCGCTGGAGACCGGAGGCGGGGCGACCTGGCTGACCGGGTCGTACGATCCGCAGACGGGGCTGCTCTACTGGCCGACCGGGAATCCATATCCCGATACCGATGGCGACCAGCGCGGCGGGGATAACTTATACACGAACTGCGTGGTGGCGCTCGATGCCAAAACAGGCGCGCTGCGGTGGCATTACCAGTTCACGCCGCACGATCTGCACGATTGGGATGCGACCGAGCCGCTGGTGCTGGTCGATGCGATGTTCCAGGGCCGTGAGCGGAAGCTGTTGCTGCAAGGCAATCGCAATGGCTTCTTCTACGTGCTGGACCGGACGACCGGCGAACTGCTGTTGGGGAAGCCGTTCGTCCGCAAGCTGACGTGGGCGAGCGGGATCGGTCGCGACGGGCGTCCGCAGGAGTTGGAGGGCAACAAGCCAACACCATCCGGGACGAAGACCTGCCCGGCCGTGCGCGGCGCCACGAACTGGTACTCGACAGCTTATAACCCCGCGACACGGCTGTTCTACGTCATGGCGGTGGAGGACTGCACCCTTTACCGGCAGGCGGGGAATGGCGGGTATGTGCCGTCGCCGGACCCGGCGAATCCCCCGGAGAAGTATCTGCGCGCGATCGAGGTGGAGACGGGGAAGATTGCGTGGGAGATTCCGCAGGTCGGGGCGCCGGAGGCAAATTATTCGGGCGTGCTCTCGACGGCCGGAGGGCTGGTGTTTTACGGGGAGACCGGGGGCAGTTTCGCGGCGGTGGATGCACGGTCGGGAAAGACGCTGTGGTATTTCAATACAGGGCAGGAGTGGCGGGCGTCGCCGATGACGTACATGGTGGCGGGACGGCAGTACGTGGCGATCGCGGCGGGCGGGAATATCCTGTCGTTTGCTTTGGGGGATTGAAAAGCCGGCTGTCTCCGAAGTACGGTTTGTGGCGTCTAATAGGGTAATGAAGTTTTTCATCGCACTACTTCTGCCGCTGGTCGTGTCGGCGGCGATTTTGCCGGAGACGGTGGGGCCGTTCCAACGGACGTCTACGGGTCAGCCCGGGCTCCCGGATCGGGCAATTTGGGACGAATATGGGCTGAAAGCGTCGGAATTTGGCGTTTTTGAGCGCGAAAAGGACAAATTTAGCGTCAATATTTACCGTTTTCAGGACCCAACCGGGGCTTTAGCGGCGTTCGATTGGCAGCGTCCGGCGAATGCAACCCGGTCGGCGGCGGCGAAGGTCGCTGCGGAGACCAAGACGGGCCTGATGCTGCTGCACGGGAATTATCTGCTCTCGATCGACGGCTACAAGCCTGCGAAAGAGGAGCTGGACCCGCTGCTGGGGGCGCTGGTAAACGTCGACAACTCCTCCCTGCCTGTCCTGCCCGGGTACATGCCGTCGGACGGCCTGGTGCCCAATTCCGAGCGGTACGTGACCGGTCCTCTGGCGCTTCAGCGGTTCCAGCCCTCGATTCCGCCGTCGGTGGCGGGGTTCCATTTCGGGGCGGAGGCGCAGATTGGGACCTTCCGGAACCCGAAAGGCGACGTCACGCTGGCGATTTTTAACTATCCGACGCACCAGATGGCGATGCAGCAAATCCCGCAATTCGAGAAACTGCCGGGGGCGATGGTGAAGCGGAGCGGTCCTCTTATCGCTGTAGTACTCGGCGCGCCGGATGCGGATTTCGCGGAACACCTCCTCGGGCAGGTGCGATATCAGGCGGAAGTGACGCGCGACGAGTACGTTCCGACGCAGCGCGACAATCCCGGCGTCCTGCTTTATAACGCTTTTGTTCTCATAGGTATACTGCTGGCCTTCGCCGTCGTTTCAGGCCTGATTTTCGGCGGGATGCGAAGCTACCGGCACCGCGGGAAGAAGGGCGAAGAGGCCGACGCGATGATCACGCTGCGGCTCGAAAGGTAAGGGTCGCTGCACCATAAGCGTCGGTTTTTGTTTCCTTTAGAGAGATATCCACAGCTGAAAAGGGGCAGTTTTCCAAAGTTTACCCGAAGCTGTGGAAAAGCTCTCAGCCCGCAAGTGGCCCGGCAAGAGCAGGTTACGACCGAAAATTTTGCGCGGGATTTTTTCTTGACTTGAGAGCCGATGGGAAATAAGATCCAACTACAAAGTTTTGACGGTTGCGATTCCGTCGAGACTGATTCTCCCATCGAACATCACCCTGGTAGAACAGGGGAAAGAAATGCTCACCCTTCGGGGTGAGCATTTTCATTTGTGGCAAACACTCCCGTTATACTGAATCACATGGGCCGGGTTCGGGATATATGTTGGCGCCCGTACGGGCCGGCAGGCCCGGTCCGTAAAATTCGTCCATCCAGAGGCAGGTAAAACGTTGAAAGTTGAACTGAATGACTGACCACAAGCTGCAAGTGATTCCACTCGGCGGACTGGGCGAATTCGGCATGAATATGACCGCCATTCGCTACGGTGACGACATCGTCATCGTGGACTGCGGGATGATGTTCCCGGACGCGGAACTGTTGGGCGTCGACCTGGTGATGCCCGACCTGACCTACCTCAAGGAGCACCAGCAGCACATCCGCGCCGTGGTCCTGACGCATGGCCATGAAGACCACATCGGCGCCGTCCCGTACTTCCTCACGGAGATCGACGTTCCGGTCTATGGAACGGCGTTCACGCTGGCCCTGGTGGATCGCCGGCTGGAGGAGTACGACCTCGAGCAAGAGCCCCGCTTTATCAAGGTCAAGCCGAAGCAGATCGTGGATATCGGGCCGTTCAAAATCGAGTTCATTCACGTGACGCACTCGATTGTGAGCGCGGTGGCGCTAGCGATCACGACGCCGGTCGGGGTCATCATTCATACGGGCGATTTCAAGGTCGACCCGACGCCCACGGACAACGAGCTGTTCGATCTGCATACGCTCGCGGATTACGGTAAGCGCGGCGTGCTGCTGCTGCTCTCGGATTCGACGAACGCGGACCGGCCGGGGTATACGGAATCGGAGCGCGCGGTGCGGCCGCGGATGGAGGAGATTTTCAATCGCGCGGAGAAGCGCGTGGTGGTCTCCTGCTTCAGCTCGTCGATTCACCGCATCCAGCTCGTGCTCGACCTGGCGCAGGAGTACAACCGGCGCGTCGCGGTGATCGGGCGCAGCATGGTGTCGGTGACGGAGATCGCGCATTCCCTGGGACTGCTGCAGATCCCGGACAATATTCTGCTGCGGCCGCAGGATGCCATGGCGCTGTCGCCGGAGAAGGTGGCGATCCTGATCTCGGGCACGCAGGGCGAGCCGATGTCGGCGTTGTCGCGGGTGGCGGTGGACAATCACAAGCACATCTCGGTGGACGCGGGCGATACGGTGGTGTTGAGCTCGCGCATCATTCCCGGAAACGAGAAGGCGATTTATCGCGTGATCGACCACATGTCCAAGCGCGGCGCGGATGTGATGTACGGGAGCATGAACCCGCCGCTGCACGTCTCCGGGCACGGCAGCATCGAGGAGATGAAGCTGGTGCTCAACCTGGTGCGGCCGCGGTATTTCATGCCGATCCACGGGGAGTTCCGGCAGCTCTCGAAGCATGCGCGGCTGGCAGACCACCTGCGATTCGCGGGGCTGGAAGAGACCTTCGTGATGGAAACGGGGGAGGTTCTCGAGATCGACCATCACGGCGCGCGGAAGGCCGGGAAGGTGACGGTGGGGCGTGTGTGTATCGACTCCGGGTCGATCGACGACGTCGTGCAGGAGATGGTAATTCGCGACCGGCGCCACCTGTCCGAAGACGGCATCGTGCTGCCGATTATCGCGATCAACCGGCATACGGGACGGATGGAGAATCCGCCGGAGATCGTGAGCCGCGGGTTCAATGTGGCGGAGGACGGGAAGTTCGTCGAGAACGCGCGGCTGGTGGTGGCGAGGACGCTCGAGGGCTCGAACCAGGAGGAGAAGACGGATTGGGGAGTCATGAAGGAGAAGGTCCGGGCGGACCTGAAGCGATACATCGTCAAGGAGACGCAGCGTCGGCCGTTGATCATGCCGGTGATCATGGAAGTGTAGCCGCCGAGGTGGGGCCGGCGTACCTCGAGGACGCATCGAATCTGCGGGGCCATGCGGAGCGGGTCTTCGTGCCGGCGGACGAGGCGGCGCTGAGTGAGGTGTTGCGCGCGGCGTCCGCGTCGGGTACGCCAGTGACGATTGCCGGGGCCGGCACCGGGGTGACGGGCGGACGCGTGCCGTTCGGCGGCTGGGTGGTTTCGCTCGAGAAGTTCAATCGAGTGGAAGTGCATGCGGGGTATGCGATTTGCGGCGGGGGCGCGCTGCTGCGCGATCTGCATGCGAAGGCGCAGGCGTCGGGGCAGTTTTACCCGCCGGATCCGACGGAGACCGGCGCGGCCATCGGGGGCAATATCGCCACGAACGCGAGCGGGTCGCGGAGTTTGAAATATGGCTCGACGCGGCGCTGGGTGGAGCGGCTGCGGGTGGCCTTTGCGGACGGCACGGTGCGGGAATTCGGGCGCGGGGAAGCGATTGATTTCGACCCGGGGACGGTTCCGCTGCCGGACGTCACAAAGAATACCGCGGGGTATCTGCTGCAGCCCGGGATGGACTGGGTGGATCTGATCTGCGGGTCGGAGGGGACGCTCGGGGTGATCACGGAGGCTCGGGTGGGGCTGCTGCCGGCGCCGAAGGCGATGCTGGCCGGGGTCATTTTCTTCGCGAGCGACGAGGAAGCGTTGGACGTGGTGGATTCGTGGCGCGGGCTGCGGATGCTGGAGTACATGGACGCGAACTCGATTGACGTGCTGCGGGCGCGGCATCCGGAGATGCCGAAGGAAGCCAAAGCGGTGCTGCTGATCGAGCAGGAACTGGAGTCGGAGGACGATCCGGAGGTAGACGTCTGGATCGAGCGTATCGAGGCGTCGGGGGCGTTGGCGGAGGCGTCGTGGTTCGCGACGACGGCGGCGGACCGGGAGCGATTCCGCAAGTTCCGGCATACGCTGCCGGAGTTGGTGAACGACAAGGTGCGGCGGTCGGGCGCGCTCAAGATGAACACGGATTACGCCGTGCCGCTGGCGAAGAATCGCGAGATGCTGCGGTATTACCGGCATCGGCTGGAAGATGAATTTCCGGGGCTGTACGTGATTTTCGGGCACATCGGGGATGCGCATGTGCACGTCAATCTGTTTTCGGATCCGAACAACCCGCGGCATGCCACGGAAGTCCTGGCGGACCTGGCGCGGAAGGCCGTGGAGCTGGGCGGGACAGTGTCGGCGGAGCACGGCTTGGGGAAGCGGAAGGCGCATTTGCTGGCGCTGCAGTATGCGCCGGAGCATTTGGAGACCATGCGGGCGGTGAAGCGGCGGTTAGATCCGGGGAATATTCTGGGTCGCGGGACGATCTGGGCGGATTAGGCCCCGACGGTCACGTGGAGGATCCAGTAGGAGATCCAGGCGATGACGGCGGAGGCGGGGATCGTGAGGATCCAGGCCCATACGATGTTTGTGGCGATGCCCCAGCGGACGGCTTTCATGCGCTGGATGCTGCCGACACCTGCGATGGCGCCGGCGATCGCGTGCGTGGTCGAAACGGGCACACCGAGATGCGTCGAGATGAAGACGGATGCGGCCGCGCCCGTTTCCGCGCAGAATCCGCTACGGGGCTTCAGTCGCGTGAGGCGTCCGCCCATCGTGCGCACAATCCGCCAGCCGCCGCTAAGGGTTCCCAGCGCGATGGCCGCGTGGGCGGCGAGAATGACCCAGGTGTGGACCTCGAACGTCTTCTGAAAGCCCGAGGAGACCAGCACGCCGGTGATGATCCCCATCGTTTTCTGGGCGTCGTTGGCGCCATGCGTCAGGCTGAAGGCGGCCGCGGAAAGCAGTTGCAGCTTACGGAAGTACTTGTCCATCCGCGAGGGGCTGTAATTGCGGAAGATCCAGTACACGACAATCATCAGGATGTAAGCCGACATCAGGCCGATCAGCGGCGCGCCGACGATCATCTTCAGCGTAAAAGGCCACTGCCCGGAGGGGCTTACGTTCAACGCCTCGAAAACGTGGGACATGCCGCGAAGCAGCGCGACGTGCGCCATGCCAGCGCCCGTCAGGCCTCCGATGATCGCGTGTGAGGAACTGGTGGGCAGGCCGAGCCACCAGGTAACCAGATCCCATGCGATTGCGCCGATGAGCCCGGCCAGAATCACGTAGGGCGTCAGCAGCTTGAGGTCGACAAAACCGGTTCCGACGGTCTTGGCAACCGCGGTGCCGAATACGAAGGCGGCGACGAAATTGAAGAACGCGGCCCAGACCACCGCCTGGAATGGGGTGAGCACACGTGTCGCGACAATCGTCGCGATGGAATTTGCCGCATCGTGGAAGCCATTGATGTAGTCGAAAATCAACGCGACCAGGATGATCACGACAGCAAGCGTGTAGGTGTCCATCGCAGCTAGCTGTTCTTGACGACTACGTTCTGGAGGACGTCGGCGACGTCTTCGCAGGCGTCGACGGTGGATTCGAAGAACTCGTAGACCTCTTTCAGCTTGATCAGCCGGATGGGGTCTTTCTCGTTATTGAAGAGGTCGACCACGGCGCTGCGGCCGATGCGGTCGGCTTCATTTTCGAGGCGGTTGATTTCGATGCAATGCACCATGATGGCGCCGTTCTTTTCGAGTTCGATAACGGCGCTGCGCATCGCCTTGGAGCAACTGGCGACGATTTCGGCCAGCGTGATCATGATGGGCGGGACCGGATCGATGCGGTAAGAGACGAGGCGGTGGGACGTGTCTTCAATGCCGTCTAGCACGTTGTCGAGGGCGGAGGCGATGCTGTGGATGTCTTCAGGATCGATGGGGGTAATGAAGGTCTGGTTGAGGCGGCGAAATACTTCGTGGATGACTTCGTCGCCTTTGTGTTCGAGAACCGTGATTTCGGTGGCGGCGCCCGCCAGCCGTGAATTCCCCAAGGTGACACCTTCGAGGAGGAGCCTCGCGGCCTCAGAGATAATCTCCACCTGTTTGGCGAACAGGTGGTAAAACTTCTCTTCGCGTGGAAGCAGTCTCATAGTGTAGCGAGTAGTCGAGAGAGTTTCATGTTAATCGGTTTCCAAAATCCGGTCAAATTACGGTTCCGTTACGATGGGAAATAACTCTCGGGGCCGGGTATTTTCGAGGTCGAGGAAGCGCGGATCGAGAAGCCGGCCGGTGTCGAGATTTCCCATGGCGGAGAGCATCGTTTCTTTGATGTAGGGGTGTTCCCGCTCCAGCTCGGCGAACATATCGCGAAGCCCGCGGCGGACGGTGCCGGTTTTCTGTGAGCAGCCGCAGGGGACGACCGGGACGCCGAGGGCGCCGGCATAGGCGGTCGTGATGTCTTCGGTGACGAAGACGAGGGGGCGGATGAGCCGGTAATCGTTGTTTTTGGAGTGGGTGACCGGGGGCAGTGCGCTGAGCTTGCCGGTGAACATGGTATTGCGGAGGAGGGCTTCGCAGAAATCGTCGGCGGTGTGGCCGAAGGCGATGACGTTGACGCCGAGCTCGTGGGCAATCTCGTAGACGGCGCGGCGGCGGTAGCGGCTACAGAGGTCACAGCCGTGGTCGGGCTGCTCTTCGAGGAGCTCGAAGGAGGCGTTGTCGCGGTAGTAGGTCCAGGAGATGCCGCGGGCGCGGAGCGTTTCGCCGAGGGGCTCGATGGGCGCGAGGAATTTACCTTGTTCGACGGTGAAGGCGCAGACGGAGAAGTCGATGGGGGCGCGCTTCTGGAGGAGGAGAAGGGCTTCGAGGAGGGTGACGGAGTCTTTGCCGCCGGAGAGCGCGACGGCCACACGGTCGCCGTCACGGATCATGTTGAAGCGGTGAATGGCTTCGCCGACTTTACGGAGGAGAGTCTTTTCCAGGTCCACTGCTTTGATTATAGAGGGTGGGGTGGTCGCACTCGTAGCGCCGACTTTCAAGTCGGCCATGCCAGCGTTCCCGCTGGCATTCGCCCGCAGCCTTGTGGAATGCCAGCGAGAACGCTGGCATGGCCGACTGAAGTCGGCGCTACCAAGGTTGCATCGGGGACCGGGCTACGGCGTTGCGGGTGGGGCGGTTTTCAATTTCTCTACCGCGGCTACGGTTTGCTGCCATTCCTTCGGATCTTCTTTGGCGGCATTGGGTAGGTTGAGGTCCTGGAAGAAGGCGAGGATGTTTGCGCGGAGCTTGGGGTCGAGGGGGGCGGGGTCCTTGTCGGCCAGTTTGATCGCCAGTTTGGAATAGGCTTTGTCGGCCATTTTATATTCGCCGGGGCGGGTGACTTCGCCTGTGTCGAAGTCGCGGTTCGCCAACTGGAGATCGCGGGCGGTGTGGTCCTTCAGGAGCTCGCGGTAGACTTCCATGGTTTTGTTGAAGCTCTCCTGGAAGAAGCGGTCGGTCTGCGGGGTCGGCGCGCGGAACGACAGGGCTTTCAGGGGGCCGATCTTCGGGAGGATCCGGAAGAAGAACGCCATGATGCGGGCGCCGATCCCCGGCTTTTCATAGTTGCCGCCCCACTCCTTGTGGTAGCTGGACCGGGAGACGTTGTAGATGAATTTTCGCCGGGAGATGCCGGGCTGAGCCTTGGTGAGCTCGTCTTTCTTCAGCTTCCACGCGACCTTCGTCATTTGCGGAATGATGGCGCTGACGGTGCGCCGGTAGGTGCCGATGGCGAGATCGAGGCTGCTGAAAACGTCCTTCAATTCGAGTCCATAGGTGTCTTTGAAGGCGCGCTCGAGGAGTTCCTTCGAAACCTCGAATCCGATGAAGTCGTGATACGCCTTCGGCGCGTAGCTGCCGCGCGCAACCTGTAGGACGTCGAAGCTGAATTCGACCTTCATGTGCGCGGTGGGATCGTCTTCATAGGTGACGACGTCGCCGAATTTGCGCTTTAGCTTGGGATATTCGATGGGGACCGAGCGGTTCACCGCGATGGAGTGGCCGGACGTGTCGGCGGCATAGTGCGCGAGACTCCCGAGCGAGAAGGCGTACTCGTTGAGGTCGTGCGACTCGCGGATGAGGTTCAGGATGAAATCGCCGCTGCGGACGTAATGAAGAAGATCGCTGAACAGGCGGCTACCAAAGGGGTAGTAGCCCATGTCCTGAATGATGGACCCGGCATAGGCGTAGCCGTGGGAGGCGGTGATTTCATCGGCGGTAGCGTTGGGGAAACGACGGAGGAGCAGCGGCTTGATTTCGGCGTCCCAAGCGGAATCGATAATGGCCTCGTGCGTCAGGACGGAGTAGGCGTCGAGCCGCGGGGCAAAGGGCGCGAGCAGCACAAGGCACAACCAGGCACGGTACACGAGAATACAACTAGCAATTGCGTGGCCGTAAAGAGAAAAGCCGTGCTCCTGAGCACAGAGGACCTGTGCGGAACACGGCCTTAGAGCCTAGTCGGCTGCGATGGTTGTGAGTTTCGCGTCCAAATCCGCCAAGGCTTTGCTCAGGACGGCCTTATAGCGCGGATTCTGCGCGGAGTTCAGTTCGCGGATGATACGGGTACGCGAGAGAAGGATCGTTTCCTTCTGGCGAATTAAGTTCAGCTTCTCGGGATCGGGCTTGATCAATACGGCGCTGCGATGATGTTGCTCGGCCATGTCGATCTGCGCCTCGATCGACTTGCTTTCCCAACCTCTGGCCATGCTTTATTATACCGTTAAAAGAGAAAAATGGCGATACAACGCACACTCCGCTACGTAGCGCTGGCCCTATGGGCAGTCGCGGCGCAGTCACAATCCCGTCCGCCGGCGGTCCCGCTGGTGGCGCACGACCCATACTTCAGTATCTGGTCGATGGCCGATCGTTTGACGGCTGAGAACACGAAGCACTGGACGGGCAAGGCGAACACGCTAACGGCGCTGGCGCGGATCGACGGGAAGACGTTCCGGGTGATGGGGCGCGACCCGCAGCGCATTCCGGCGCTCGAGCAGACGCGGCTGGAGGTGCTGCCGACGCGCACCATGTACGAATTCACCGGCGGTGGCGTGAAGGTCGGGCTGACGTTCTTCACTCCGGCGCTGCCCGACGATCTCGACGTGCTGTCGCGGCCGTTGACGTACGTGGAGTGGAGCGTGGCGCCGGCGGATGACGGCACGCACGCGGTGTCGATTTACTTCGAAGCGGCGGCCGACCTGGTGGTGAATACGCCCGACCAGCCGGTGCTCGCGGCGCGGTACCAGTTGGACGGGCAGCCGGTGTTGCGGATGGGGTCGCGCGAGCAGGCGGTGCTGGCGAAACGCGGCGACGATCTGCGGATCGACTGGGGCTATCTGTATCTGGCCGCGGATCGCGCGGAAGGAGTGTCGGAGGCGGCGCTCGATCGCGACCAGGCCCGCACGGCGTTCGACACCTCCGGCAGGCTGCCGAATAGCGATGAGATGGCGACCCCGCGGAATGCCGTCCTGGCGTACGCGGTGGATTTCGCGCGGCCCGGGTCGCGGTATTTGATGCTGGCATATGACGACCTGTACTCGATCGAGTACTTCCAGCGGCGGGAGCGTCCGTACTGGCGGCGGAAGGGTGCGGAGGCGAGCGACCTGCTGCGGCTGGGGCGTAAAGAGCACGACACGCTGCTGGCGAAGTCGCGGAAGTTCGATGAGGAACTGACGGCGGATCTGAAGCGCGCGGGCGGGGACGCTTATGCGGGGCTGGCGATTCTGGCGTACCGGCAGACGCTGGCAGCGCACAAGCTGGTTGCCGATATCGACGGCACGCCGCTGTATTTCCCGAAAGAGAATTTCAGCAACGGGTGCATCGCGACGGTGGATGTGATCTATCCGAGTGCTCCGTTTGCGCTGCTGTTCAATCCGAAGCTGCTGAAGGCCATGTTGCAGCCGGTGCTCGATTACTCGCGGATGGAGCGTTGGCGCTGGCCGTTCGCGCCACACGATCTGGGGCAATATCCGCAGGCTAACGGGCAGGTGTACGGCGGCGGCGAGCGGACCGAGACAAACCAGATGCCTGTGGAGGAGAGCGGGAACATGCTCATCCTGATGGCGGCGCTGGCGAAAGTGGAAGGAAACGCGGAGTTCTCGGCGAAGTACTGGCCGGAGCTGACGAAGTGGGCGCAGTATTTGAAGGAGAAGGGGCTCGATCCGGAGAATCAGCTTTCGACGGACGATTTCGCCGGGCATCTGGCGCATAACGCGAATTTGTCGATCAAGGCGATTCTGGCGCTGGCGAGTTATGGGCGGCTGGCGGATTTGACGGGCCACGCGCGGGAGGCGGCGGAGTATCGCAGGACCGCGCAGGAGTTCGCGCGCAAATGGGCGGAATTAGGGGCGGATGGCGATCACTATCGGCTGGCGTTCGATAAGCCGGGCACGTGGAGCCAGAAGTACAACCTGGTGTGGGACAAGCTGCTGGGGCTCGGGATTTTCCCGCCGGAGATCGCGCGCAAGGAGATGGCGTTCTATCTGACGAAGCAAAACGCGTACGGACTGCCGCTCGACAATCGCCGCGACTATACCAAGCTCGACTGGGTGGTGTGGACGGCGACGATGGCGGAGAATCGCGCGGATTTCGACAAGATCGTGGGGCCGGCATGGCGTTTCGCGAACGAGTCGCCGAGCCGTGTGCCGCTGACGGATTGGTACGACACGGTGACGGGGAAGCAGCAGGGCTTCCAGGCGCGCTCGGTGGTCGGGGGGCTGTTTATTCCGATGCTGGCGGATCCGGTGATGTGGAAGAAGTGGGCGAAGTAGTGATTAGGAGCGTGGGATTCCACATGCTTGAGCATCAAGCAGCTATATCAACCTGACATGCGGCTGCGATAAGCACGTATCAGCCACCGAACGGGAGAAGTCCGCATCTATGATTTAAAGCGGCGAACGGGGCCCCTGCTTATCGTGCCACGTAGATGGAGTTGCGCAAGAGCGCAAATCTGCGCCCTACTTCGTCGATGATTGTTACCTGCGAAGTGTACTCGCCAGAATCCAGGGCTGCCAATGGGATTTGGAGTGAAAATGGAACTACTCCTGGCCTCGAAGTCTCAAGGCGAGTTCGGCGCACCGGCGTCGCCCTGTAAGCGTGGCGTTCACCTGACAGCAGCGCCAGTTCCGCTGTGACGCTGGGTTCGTGGAGATCGCGATCGATACTTGGATCATAGACCTCGAAATAGACATAGAGCGTCTGGTCTTGCCGGAAAGCTCGTGTAATACTGGGCACGACTTTCTGCCCGTTCTGGACGAGCGGGTGGATCGCCTGCAAGTCGCTGTTATTGACAGCCGCGCCGACGGCAGATGATATTGGCTCCTTCTGCGCGCTCAAAATAATCGAACTGACCCGCACCGAAGGCTCGGAATCGAAGTCCGGAATCGTGAAGTTGGTCTCGAACGTTCCTATCTGTGCAGTTTGATTGTCTCGGACCAGAAAGATGAGGCTGTAGGACCCAGATGAGAGAACTAACCCAGTATCGTAGTGCAGAGGGCTCGAAGCTTGGTGAACTGCGTCGGCGGCGAGCTTAAACGTAATGTGGTCGTGGACACCGCCCGCGAGTTGGCCCGTCGCATCGCGTACCTCGCCTATGAAATCCAGATTGGCGGTCTGCTTTGTGCCTCTATTGAGATGATTCACGACCGAGCCAGGTAACTTCACCGAAATCGGGACGAAATAGCGGTGGTTTTCAATTCTAAAGTGGTCCACCTCCAGAGCCATCGGCAACTCCGTTATGGGCACGCCAGAAATCAGTGATTCCTCGAGACCCGCGACGCCGTAAGGAGTGAAACTCGGTAAACGCCTCGCGGCATAGTAGCCGCGCCGATAGTCGAGCTTGGCTTCAGGATTGCCCGGAACGCGAACCCGCAGACGGCGGTACTTGCCATCCTCCGCGTTCGCGCTGTGATATCCAATTGTGTAGTAACTGTTCAAATCCTGCTGCGCCTGGCGAATGCCGAGCGTCAAATCGTTTGAATCGAGCATCGCCCTGCCGCCGGTATCGGCCGATAGAGTGTAGAGGGTTTCCTGGGAATCGGTGAGACTCCGACCCATGGCTTGCTGAATTGCTCCAGTAAATAACCCCGTCCCGGATGGAGATGAAGTGGATGCATCACCGCCTGGTGGCAGGGCGACAAGACCGCGAGCGTCGATGGTAAAGAAAGAGACGGCCGACCGCACGGCCGCATTGGTCGTGGCTTTGAGTTGCCCCATGTTCTCAACCCCGGTCTTCTCGATGCCGCTCGAAAAATAGACGATAGCTTTCTTCCCCTGGAATCCTCCAAGATCCCTTGCCGCTCTTTCGAGAGCCTTCAGTTTGCGGTCCATATTGAAGAAGTTGAATTCAGCTTGTTCGGCAAGAGGTAAGTTGGCGCGGCTCCGCTCATTGGGGGGCCTGCCGCCGGAGAGATCGCTTATTTCACCCAGGGTCATTGTTCGCACTGCCTCAATTAGGCTTTCCCGGTCATCGGTGAAGCCCTCGACGATGCGGAGTCCGGGATCTAAGGTCATGATCGATACTAGATCCGCAGCGGTCATTTGAGTCGCAATGAACTTGACAGCGTAGGTTTGCGCGCGAGCCTCCTCAGCCGGATGCATGGATGCCAAATCGAACAACAGCACGATCAGTCGGCGATCCTGGAAGCGTTTTTGAAGGCTGAGTGAAGTTCTTCCTACCAGCGTGTCTTTCCAGCACATTGGGATCCTAAGCTTAGAATTCCACGTGGACAAGTTGTCG
>JADMIO010814564.1_pt1 | contig 25969 bp, 26 predicted proteins | sample 8958161 | NCBI WGS metagenome assembly JADMIO01 (sample SAMN16585339, study PRJNA669376) | soil metagenome | isolation source: Crop rotation soil | place: USA: Cullars Rotation, Alabama | collected 2011 | reverse complement strand
GCGACAACTTGTCCACGTGGAATTCTAAGCTTAGGATCCCAATGTGCTGGAAAGGCTCGGCGGCAACAGCCGCAAGGACGTGACCGCATTCGCCTTCGGCGCGCACCTCGTCGAGGTCCGCGTGCACGAGCTCACGCGCGAGATCCGCGTGGCGCGCTCGGTTTCCGCGTTCGCGTCCGGCACCATCGTCAATCCGCTCGCGGCATATAGCCAGTACGTGGGCGGCGCGATCTGGGGCATCTCGTCAGCGCTGCACGAGCACACGGAGATGGACCGGCGCGCGGCGCGCTACGTCAACGAGAACCTCGCGGACTACCTGGTGCCCGTCAATGCGGACGTGCCGGACGTCAAAGTGCTCATGATTCCGGAAACCGACACGCGGGTGAACCCGCTGGGAATCAAGGGCATCGGCGAGATCGGCATCGTCGGCATGAGCGCCGCGATCGCGAACGCGGTGTTCCATGCGACCGGCCAGCGCATCCGCGACCTGCCGATCCGCGTCGAGCAGCTGCTGACCTAGCGGCTGCTCAGCACGAACTGGTTGCCGTCGGAGTCCTTGAACTTCGCGAACGTGCCCCAGGGCTGCTCGGTGGGCGGCTGCGTGAACTCCACGCCGCGCGCCGCGAGCTCCGCGTGGGTTTTCCGAACGTCGTCGCAGGCCAGCGAGGCGTTGACGAACGTGCCGACGCGATCCTCGTGTCCTTCGGGCGTGAACAGCACGACGTGCGTCTCCGCGCGCGGGATCTTGAGCTCGATCCAGCGCTGCTTGCCGAGCGGCTGGTCGGTCAGCACTTCGAAGCCGAGCTTCTCGGTGTAGAACGCCAGCTGCGCCTTCTGGTCCCGCACCGGGATCCCGATGAACTTCACGCGCGTGATCATGTGCCGTCCCCTTGAGTGGTGGCCGCAAGGTACCCACGGCGCCGCCGCGCTACAAGATCCGCAGGGATTGCTATAGCATCCGATGCCACAGCATGCCCGCCACCTTCAAGCTCGACGCATATGTCGCCGACGTCCTGCTGCGCGACCTGGTCGCGCACGACCGGTCGCCCGCCGCATTCCTCGTGTACTTCTTCCTCGCGGCTCGGGCCGGGCGGTCGCGCGGCGGCATTTCGATGAGCCTGGCCGACATCGCCGACCGCACGGGCCTTTCCAAGCGCGCCATCCAGCTGGCGCTCACCCACCTGCGGCGGCGGCACCTCATCCGCACGACCCAGGCACACCGGACGGCGGTCCCCGCGCACGCCGTCCTGCGGCCCTGGCGGGCGCGCTGAAGCGTCCGTCCAGCCGACGTCCGGGCGCGCCGTTCCGAATCCGCCCGATGTGAAAGCGGTTCCGGGACCGGCCATACTCCGGCCATCACAACATCCAGGGGAATCCTCGTGATACGGAATCTCGTCACCGGCGCGATGCTCGTCGCGTTGTCCTCCTCCGCGTTGGCCCAGGTCCCGAAAGAGCAGCTCGCGAAGCCGCCCGCGACCGCCACGCATTACCTGATCCAGTCCACCGGCGGTAAGCACGGCGACTCCTATCGCTGGACGACGGCCGACGGCACGCACATGGCGCGCGAGAGCCTGCTGCTGCGCGGCCAGGTGTTCGAACAGGATTCCGCGACGAAGGACGGCAAGGACGGCATGCCGTCGAGCATCGTCATCCGCGGCTACACGCCGACCGGTGACGCGGGAGAAACGTTCTCCATCGCCGCCGGCAAGGCGAGCTGGAAGAGCCCGATCGACGCGGGCAGCGCGGCGTATTCGACGCCCGCGTTCTACGCCTCGCAGGGCGGTCCCATTGACAACACGGCATGGTTCCTCGAGCGTGTCCTCGCGGCTCCCGGCCGCAAGATCAAACTACTGCCCGGCGGCGAGGCCCGCGCGGAGAAGCTCACGACGGTGACGGTGGGCAAGGGCGCCACCGCGAAGGAAGTGACCGCGTGGGCGGTGTACGGCATCGGCACGCAGCCGATCCCGGTCTGGGCCGACGCGAACAACAAGTTCTTCGGCTTCGTGTTCTTCCTGAGCTGGCTCCCGGAGCAGTATGCGAACGAGCACGCGCATCTCAACGAGGCGCAGACGAAGGCGATGGCCGCCGAGGCGCCGAAGATCTACCAGTCGCAGGTGAAGGTACCGAACGCCCCTGTCGCGTTCACGCACGTGCAGCTGTTCGACGCCGATGCGAAGCAGTTCTTGCCGGACCAGACGGTGATCGTCGACAAGGGCCGCATCCGCACCGTGGGTGCCGCGGCCTCGGTGGCGGTGCCGGCCGGTGCGCAGGTCATCGACGGCAAGGGCAAGACGCTGCTGCCGGGCCTGTGGGATTGCCACATGCACGTCGCAGGCGACTACACCGGCGTGCAGGAGCTCTCGATGGGCGTGACGTCGGTGCGCGATCCGGGCAACGACGATTCGTTGACGATCGATCGCCGCAACCGCGTCGCGAAGAACGAGCTGCTGATGCCGCACGTCTATCCGTCGTCGCTCATCGACGGCAAGGGCCCGAACACCGCGCAGGTGGCGAACGTCGCCAACTCCCAGGCCGAGGCCATCGCGCTGGTCGACAGGGCGAAGGAGAAGGGCTTCACGGGCGTGAAGTTCTACGGCACGTTGAACCCCGACTGGCTGCCGGCCGCCGCGGCCGAGGCGCACAAGCTCGGCCTGCACGTGCACGGCCACATCCCGCAGGGCATCCGCCCGCTGCAGGCGATCAAGGACGGCTACGACGAGATCACGCACATCAACTGGATCATCATGCAGGCGATGCCGGACAGCGTGATCAAGGTCGACAACGGCATCATGCGGTTCGAAGGTCCGGGCCGTTACGCGAAGAATGTGAACCTCGACGGCGCCGACATGCAGGAGATCATCAAGACGATGGCGGCGAAGCAGATCGTCAGCGACCCGACCATGGTCGCGTTCGAGAGCCTGTACTACCCGGAGAACGGCGACCTCGCGCCGATGTACGCGCCGTTCGTCGGCACGCTGCCGCCGACCACGGAGCGCGGCTTCCGCACCGGTGGCTTCGCGGTGCCGAAGGACCTGACGCGCGCCGACTACCGCAAGAGCTGGGCGAAAATGGTCGAGCTGCTGGGCCGAATGCACAAGGCCGGCGTGCCCATCGTCGCGGGCACCGACGGCGCGGGCATCGAGCTCGTGCGCGAGATCGAGATCTACACCGAGGCCGGCATGACGCACGGCGAGGCGATCGCCGCCGCGACCATCGTGCCGGCGAAGCTGGTCGGCAAGGACAAGGAGACGGGCTCGATCAAGGTCGGCAAGGCCGCGGACCTGTTCCTCGTCGACGGCGATCCGTCGAAGAAGATCTCGGACCTGCGCCAGACGCGGATCGTGATGATTGACGGCAAACTACTCGACGCCGATGCGCTGCGCACGGCGGCCGGGTTCTCGGGACGTCCGAAAACGGTTCATTGAGATGCCGAAGATCGAAGTGGCGGCGGTACCCGAGCGCAAGGGCTCCGGGTATCCGCTGCCGTTCGACCCGCCATGCGCGACGCGCACGCGCAAGCGGATCGGAGATGCGGAAGGCTTGCGCGACTTCGAACGAGTAGGAATCGGCTGACACGAGCGCAGGCGGATTCCGTCATTTCCCGGCCCGCGTTCCTGGCACAGACTGGGATCAGATTCGAGGGAGCTAACTATCGTGGACACCCGGCCGAAGCCCAAGGTGCTGCTCGTCGACGATGAGCAGCACGTCATCGAGAGTCTCGTTCCGCTGTTGCGGCGGAATTTCGACGTACGGACCGCCTCGGTTCCGCAGGAGGCGCTGCGCACGCTCAACGAGATCCACGACCTCGCGGTCGTCGTCTCCGACTTCCGCATGCCAGGCATGGACGGGGCCACGCTGCTGCACGAAGTCATGATGCGACGTCCCGATGTCGCTCGAATCCTGCTGACGGGAGAGGCGGGCCGCGAGGGCGCGATACGCGCGGTCAACGAGGGCCAGATCCTGCGATTCCTGACGAAGCCCTGTCCCACCGACGAGCTCAAGGCGGCCATCGAAGCGGGCGTGATCCAGCACCGCCTGATCCGCGCGGAACGCAGCGTGCTGCAGGAAACACTCATCGGCTGCATCAAGGCGCTGATGGAGGTGCTGTCCATCGCGAACCCGGTGGCGTTCGGCCGCGCCGAGCGCATCCGCAAAATGGCAACGCGGTGCGCGGATCGACTTAACTGCACGGACTTCTGGCAGCTCGAGGCCGCCGCGATGCTTTCGCAGCTGGGCTACATCACGGTTCCCGAATCGGCGCTCGAGAAGATGTACGCGGGGCAGCCATTGACCGCGGAAGAGCAGAGCAAGGTCGATTCCGTGCCGGACGTCGCCAATGCCCTGCTCGAACACATTCCACGCCTCGAGCCGGTCGTGCAGATCGTCGCGGCGCTGAAGTGGACCGATGCGCAGATCGCGAAGCTTGGTGAGGGCACCATTGGAACCGGCGCGAGGATCCTGGGCGCCGTCATCGAATACGAATCGCTGATCGCGGCCGGAAAGACCCGGGATGCGATTTTCGCGGAGCTGCATCGCAAGAGCTCGCGATACGGAGAGAAGCTGGTCATGCAGCTGGATGACTGCATCGGCCACAAGGAACGCACGACGATCAGCCGTATGCCGAACGAGAAGGAATTGCTGCTGCGGGAAGTGATGCCTGGCATGCGGTTGCAGACGGAGCTGCGCGCCGACAACGGCAACCTGCTCGTCCCGATGAACTTCGAAGTCACGAAGACCCTGCTCGATCGCCTCGCGAACATTTATCCGGAATTGCTCGCGACCCGCGTGCGCGTCAGCACGGCGCCGGCGGCCTAGTCTCGTTCAGCCCGCCGCTTGCGCGTTGCGCCATTCGCGCGGCGACTTGCCGCTCTGCGCCTTGAAGGCGCGCGACAGCGCGGCCTCGCTGCCATACCCGATCGCCTGCGCGATGTGCTTCAGCGAGCGGCCCTGCAGAAGCGCCTTCTGCGCGAGTCCGATGCGCCAGCCCTGGAGATAGGTCCCGGGTGTGAGGCCCACGGCGTCGCGGAAGCTGTTCGCGAACACGCTGCGCGACATGCCGCTCGCGGCCGCGAGGTCCTCCAGCGACCATTCCTTCTCGGGCTGTTCGTGCATGGCGACGATGGCCTTGCGCAGGTGCGGATGCGCGAGGCCCGCGAGCATGCCGACGCGGGTCTGGCCGTTCTCCATCAATACGCGCAGCACCTGGATGAGCACGACTTCGAACAGGCGATCGAGCATCGCCTGCCGACCGCAGTTGCTCGACATCGCTTCGGCGAACAGCAGGCCGAGCACGCTGTCGCTGCCTTGCAGTTGTGACAACGGCAGGCAGACGAACGGCGGCAGCGCCGCGGCGATCGGATTCGCGTTGCCGCCCTCGAAGCTCAGGTTCGCGCACACGAAGTCCGCGCCACGCTCCGCATCCGTGATGAAGCGATGCGCCATGGGTCGCGGATAGAGCAGCAGGCTCGGCTCGGTGATGCGCGCGGCCAACGTTTTCCCATGCCGCACCTCGACGTCGCCGGCGCGCACGAGGTGGAGCTGGCCGAATGATCCCTCGCCATCGAGTGCATTGATCCCGCAGAGCGCGCCGGCGTGGAAAGTCCGCGCGCTGATGGCGAAGTGGCTGAGCAGAGCCTGGAGGCGGTCGGGCATTTTGATACTCACGATCAAGTAACCGGGACTAAAGGTAACAAATCGTCCACGGTTGGGGTGCAAAGTTCGCTCCAGGCAAACCCATCACCCATCGCAAGGAGAGAACCATGAAACCCGACAAGATCCTCTACACCGCCCATTCCACCGCGACCGGCGGCCGCGACGGCCGCGCCGTCTCTTCGGACCAGGTCCTCGACGTGGCGCTGGCCACGCCGCGCGAGCTCGGCGGAGCCGGCGGCGCCGGCACGAATCCGGAGCAGCTCTTCGCGGCCGGCTACTCGGCCTGCTTCCTGAGCGCGCTCAAGTTCGTCGCCGGCAAGCAGAAGCTCGCACTGCCCGCCGACTCGCGCATCACCGGCAACGTCGGCATCGGCCCCATTGCGACCGGCTTCGCTCTCGCCGTGGAGCTCGAGATCTCGATCCCGGGACTGCCAAACGACCAGGTGCAGAAGCTGGTCGAGGCGGCGCACCAGGTGTGCCCGTACTCGAATGCCACGCGCGGCAACGTCGACGTGACGCTCAGCGTCGTCTGAACGAATCAACGAATCACCAGAGGGCATCACATGAACACTTCCATCCGCAACATCGCCGCCGGCCTCGTCGCCGCGGCTTCGCTCGCGACCGCGCAGGCCGCACCGGGCAAGCTCGACGGCACCTACATCACGACGCCCGACGGCGTGCAGCTCTACTTCAAGGACTGGGGGCCGAAGAACGGCCCGGTCGTGACCTTCAGTCACGGCTGGCCGCTGAGCTCCGACAGCTGGGAATCGCAGATGCAGTTCCTGGCCGGGAAGGGCTACCGTGTCGTCGCGCACGACCGTCGCGGTCACGGCCGCTCGAGCCAGCCGTGGCACGGCAACGACATGGATCACTACGCGGATGATCTCGCGACGGTGATCGAAACGCTGGACCTGCGCGACGTCACGGTGGTCGGCTTCTCGACCGGCGGCGGCGAAGTCGCGCGTTACATCGGACGCCACGGAACGTCGCGCGTGAAGAAGGCCGTGCTGGTCTCGGCGATCACGCCGTTCATGCTGAAGACGGCGGACAACCCGGGCGGCGTGCCGAAGGACGTGTTCGACGGAATCCGCAAGGCCGCGCTCGAGAACCGCTCGCAGCAGTATCTCGACATCGCCGCGGGGCCGTTCTTCGGGTTCAACCGGCCGGGGGCGAAGACCTCACAGGGCCTGGTCGAGTGGTTCTGGGCGCAAGGCATGCAGGGCGGCGCGAAGAATACCTACGACTCGATCAAGGCGTTCTCGGAGACGGACCTGCGGCCGGACCTCGCGAAGTTCGACGTTCCGACGCTGATCATCCACGGCGATGACGACCAGCTCGTACCCATCGACAACTCGGGGCGTGCCGCGCAGAAGCTCATCAAGGGCAGCCGGCTGATCGTGTATCCGGGCGCGCCGCACGGCCTCACCGACACGCACAAGGACAGGCTCAACCAGGACCTGCTCGAGTTCCTGAAGCAGTGATCGTCGACCAGCGGAAACGGGGCCGCGGGAAACCGCGGCCCTAACTATTTGGCGGCGGCCTTCGAGGAGTTGATCCACACACCCTGCGCGAGCGTGGTGGCATACGCCGCGCCGACGATGCCGGCATCCGCGCGCAGCGCGCCGACCTTGAGCGGCGCGGGTGCCTTGAGGTCGTCGCACAGGTTCGGGTTGTCGGCGGTGATGCCGCCGCACAGCACGATGAGATCGGGCCAGAACAGCGCGTGGATGCTGTTGATGACGTAGTTGAGCTCGTTCATGTAGCTCGTCCAGTCGAGCTTGCGCTCCATGCGCGCGCGACCCGAGGCGCGCGCCTCGGCTTCCATGCCGTCGAATTCGAGGTGGCCGAGCTCGGTGTTGGGCACGAGCTTGCCGTCGACGAACAGGGCGCTGCCGATGCCGGTGCCGAGGCTCAGCACGAGGACGGTGCCCATGACGTCGCGCGCCGCACCGAAGTGAACCTCGGCGAGGCCGGCGGCGTCGGCGTCGTTGATCGCGACCACCTGGCGCTTGAGCTTCTGCGCGGCGGGCTCGGCCAGCGGTTGCCCGATCCAGGCCTTCGCGACGTTCGCGGCCGTGTACACGGTGCCGCCCACCACGACGCCCGGAAAGGTGACGCCGGCCATGAGGTTGCCGGCGTTGTCCGGCAGTGCGGCGGCCATGGCGTCCATCATTTCGCTGACTGCCGACATGGCGGGTGATGGAACCGACTTGCGTTCACCGATCAGTCGGCCATTGTTGAGATCCACCAGGGCGGCCTTGATGGACGATCCGCCGATATCAATACCAATTGCTTGTCGGTGCATTCCGCGTCAACTCTAAGCCACTGTGGTGCAGGAACTGTCGCCTCCCCGGCGCGGTGCATATGATACCGGTCTGCCGGCCCCGACATAGTTTTTGCATGCAATTGCATGCGATTGTCGCGGGCGCCACGAAGAATGTCCTGAATTGTCTCGTCGAATCGAAAAAAGGTAGTTCGAGTGCTGAATGATCTGACGCAGGGTGCGGGTGCGATTCTGCGGCGAGGCTCACTGCGCGCGGCCATTTACGACCGCCTGACGCGTTCGCTCGGCAAGGAGCCTGAAACGGCGACACCGCGCGACATCTACGACGCGCTGTCGCTGGCCGTGCGCGAGGAATTGTCGGCGCGCTGGCTCGCCACGCAGCGGCGCGTGGCGCGGGCGCGGGTGAAACGGCTGTGCTACCTGTCGGTGGAGTTCCTGCCCGGGCGTTCACTGGTGAACGCGCTGTCGAGCCTGGACGCCGAGCTCATCGACGAAGCGCGCGCCGCCATCGCGGCGATGGGCCACGATTTCGATGCCGTCATCACGCTCGAGGTCGATCCGGGTCTCGGCAATGGCGGCCTCGGGCGCCTCGCGGCCTGCTATCTGGATTCGCTGGCGACGTTGCAGTACCCGGCGACGGGTTACGGCATCCGCTACGATTACGGCATCTTCACGCAGTCCATCGACAACGACGGGTCGCAGCGCGAATCGGCGAGCACGTGGCTGCGGCTCCACAATGTGTGGGAGACGCCGCGCTCGGACGCGCGTTACATCGTGCGATTCGGCGGCCGCGTGCTCACCACGCACGACGTGGGCGGGGCGCAGCGGTCGCGCTGGGTCGAAACACAGGACGTCCTCGCGGTGGGATTCGATCAACTGGTGCCTGGCAATCGCTCTCCGACCGTGAATCACCTGCGGCTGTGGTCGGCGCGCGCGCTGCAGCCCTTCCACATCGAGGATTTCAACGCGGGCAACTATCCGGCCGCGGTCGAGGACCAGGTCGAAGCGAAGAACCTGTCCCGCGTGCTGTATCCGGACGATTCCACGCCGCAGGGCAAGGAGCTGCGCTTCAAGCAGCAGTATTTCTTCGTCAGCGCCAGCATCCAGGACATCCTCGCGACGCATCTCGCCGAGGAGCGCACGCTCGAGGAATTGCCGAGCGCGCTCGCGGTCCAGCTGAACGACACGCATCCCACGCTCGCGATCCCGGAGCTCATGCGCCTGCTGGTCGACCAGTACGACATGCCCTGGGAGCAGGCCTGGAACCTGTGCCGCAACGTGTTCGGCTATACGAACCACACGTTGCTGCCCGAGGCGCTGGAAACCTGGCCGGTGAATTTCTTCGAGCGCTTCCTGCCGCGGCATCTCGAGATCATCTACCGCATCAACGAGGAGTTCCTGCTGGAAGTTGAAAAACGCTTCAAGGGCGACGACGCGGCGAAGACCACGCTCTCGATCATCGGCGAGTCGTATGGCCGGCGCGTGCGCATGTCGCACCTCGCGGTGGTCGGCTCGCACAAGGTGAACGGCGTCGCGAAGCTGCACTCCGAGCTCATGCAGAAGACGATCTTCTCGGGCTTCGCGCAGATGTATCCGGACCGCTTCACGAACGTGACGAACGGCGTCACGGTGCGCCGCTGGCTCAAGCAGGCGAATCCGCGCCTCGCGCGGCTGCTCACCGAGCGCCTCGGCTCCGCCTGGGAGAACGATCTCGAGGAGATCGAGCGCCTGCGCTGGGCCGCGGACGATCCGGGATTCCGCGCGCTGTTCCGCGACATCAAGCGCCAGAACAAGATCGCGCTCGCCGAGGAAATCGACCGGCGTACCGGCATCGACGTCAGCATCGACTCGCTGTTCGACGTGCAGGTGAAGCGCATCCACGAGTACAAGCGCCAGGTGCTGAACCTGCTGTACGTCGTCACGCGCTACAACCGGATCAAGGCGCGTCCGGACGAGAACTGGGTGCCGCGCACCGTCATGTTCGCCGGCAAGGCGGCGCCGGGCTATGCACTGGCGAAGGCGATCATCCGGCTCATTAATAATGTGTCGACCACCATCAACCAGGACCCGGCCACGCTGACCAAGCTCAAGTGCGTGTTCCTGCCGGACTACGACGTGTCGCTCGCGCAGCAGATCATGCCGGCCGCGGATCTCTCGCAGCAGATCTCGACCGCGGGCCTCGAGGCGAGCGGCACGGGCAACATGAAGCTCGCGCTCAACGGCGCGCTGACCATCGGCACGCTCGACGGCGCCAACATCGAGATCCGTGATTCGGTGGGTCCGGAGAACATCTTCATCTTCGGCATGACCGCCGACGAGGCGTCGTCGCTGCGCGCGAATGGCTACCGGCCGCGCGAATTCGTCGCGGCGAACCCGGAGCTCGCGAACACGCTCGACCAGATCCGCAAGGGCGTGTTCTCGCGCGGCAGCAACGAGTACGCGAACCAGGTCGTCGACCGGCTCATGAGCGACGGCGAGCCGTTCCTCGTGCTCGCCGATTTCGCCGCGTACTGCGCGGCGCAGGACAGGGTCGACGTGCTGTACCGGCAGCCCGAGGAGTGGAGCCGCCGCGCGGTGCTCAACACGGTGGGCATGGGGCCTTTCTCGTCGGATCGCAGCGTTCGCGAGTACGCGGAGCGCATCTGGAACATCCGGTCGGTGATCTAGTGGCGGCACGCGGCGGCAAGCTGACCCGGTCGGAGATCGGCGCGTTGATAAGCGCCGCACACCACGAGCCGCGCTCGCTGCTCGGCTACCACGAGTTCGCGCGGCCGGACGACACGCCGCTGTGCGTGGTGCGGGTCCTCGAGCCCGGCGCGGAGAGCGTCGCGGTGTTCTGGGAAGACGAACCCACGCAGATGCACGAGCTGAAGCGCGTGCACGAGGCGGGTCTGTTCGAGGGCAACATTCCGTACCGGCGGCCGGTGGTTCCGTACCGGCTGCGCGTGCGCTTCCCGGGTGGGCACGAGACCATCAAGCACGACACCTATTTCTTCTCGCACGAGCTGTCGGATTTCGATCTCTATCTATTCGGGCAGGGCCGGCACTACGGCCTGTACCACAAGTTCGGCGCGCACCTGCGCGTGCGCGACGGCGTCGCCGGCACGCACTTCGCGGTGTGGGCGCCCAACGCGCGCCGCGTGAGCGTCGTCGGCAGCTTCAATTTCTGGGACGGGCGCAAGCACGCGATGCAGGCGCGCGGCGGTTCCGGTGTGTGGGAACTGTTCGTGCCCGACGTGGGCGAGGGTGTCGAATACAAGTACGAGATCCGTACGCAGCAGAACCACATCCTGCTGAAGTCGGATCCGTTCGGCTTCCAGATGCAGAAGCGGCCGGAAACGGCCTCGATCGTCGCGTCGCTCGACGACTACGCCTGGCAGGACGACGCGTGGATGCGCGAGCGCGGCCAGCGCGACTGGCGCCGCACGCCGATCAACATCTACGAAGTCCACCTCTCCAGCTGGAAGCACGCCTGGAACCGCAAGCCGCCGTTCTATACCTGGGCCGAGGCCGCGGACACGCTGATCCCGTACGTCGTCGACATGGGCTACACCCACATCGAGCTGATGGGCGTCGCGGAGCATCCGTTCGACGGCAGCTGGGGCTACCAGGTGGTCGGCTACTACGCGCCGACCTCGCGCTTCGGCACGCCGAAGGAATTCATGGCCTTCGTCGACAAGTGCCACCAGGCGGGCATCGGCGTGATCCTCGACTGGGTCCCGGCGCATTTCCCGAAGGATTCGCACGGCCTCGCGGAGTTCGACGGCAGCGCTCTCTACGAGCACGCGGACACGCGACTCGGCGAGCACATGGACTGGGGCACGAAGATCTTCAACTTCGGCCGCCACGAGGTGAAGAACTTCCTGGTCGCGAACGCGCTGTACTGGCTCGAGCGCTACCACGTCGATGGATTGCGGGTCGATGCGGTCGCATCGATGCTCTATCTCGATTACAGCCGCAAGCAAGGGGAGTGGCTGCCCAACAAGTACGGCGGCCGCGAAAACCTCGAGGCGCTCGACTTCCTGCGCGAATTCAACACGGTCGCGCACCGCGAGCACCCGGGCGTGCTGACGATCGCCGAGGAGTCCACGGCGTTTCCCGGCATCTCGCGACCAGTGCATCTCGGCGGCGTCGGCTTCTCGTTCAAGTGGAACATGGGGTGGATGAACGACACCCTGCATTACTTCGAGAAGGACCCGGTCTACCGCCGCCACGAGCACAACAAGATGACGTTCTCGTTCATGTATGCGTGGACGGAGAATTTCATCCTGCCGATCTCCCACGACGAGGTCGTGCACGGCAAACGCTCGCTGCTCGACAAGATGCCGGGCGACGAATGGCAGAAGCGGGCGAACTACCGCCTGTTCATGGCGTACATGACCGCGCACCCGGGAAAGAAGCTCATGTTCATGGGCTGCGAGTTCGGCCAGTGGCATGAATGGCGCGAGAACGAGCAGCTCGACTGGCCCTTGCTCGCCGATCCGAAGCACCAGGGACTGCAGGCGCTCAACCGCGAGCTCGCGCGGTTCTATCGCGACACGCCGCAGTTCCATGCCAGCGACTGCGACGCCGGCGGATTCCGCGGCATCGACCTGCACAACGCCGACATCAGCGTGTTCGCCTTCCTGCGCCAGGAGCACGGCTTCGCGCCGATCGTCTGCGTGTTCAACGCGACGCCGGTGCCGCGCGATGACTACTGGGTCGGCGTGCCGGAAGCCGGGCGCTATGACGTGGTGTTCGACTCCGACTTCCCGGCGTTCGGCGGTGGCGGTTACGCCGGCGTGAACGGCTATGACGCCTTCGAGCACACCGTGAACGGCTATCCGTTCGCGTTGCGCATCCGGTTGCCGCCACTCGCGGGCATATTCCTGAGGCGCCGCTGATGCAGCCCGGTTCGCCCGATCCGCTGGGTGCCACGTTCACGGGCGAGGGCGTCAACTTCGCGATCCAGTCGCGCGCGGCGACGCGCGTCGACGTGTGCCTGTTCGATTCGACCGGCAGGAACGAAGTGGCGCGGCTGACGCTGCCCGGGAAGACCGGCGCCGTCCATCACGGCTTCGTCGAGCGGGAGCTCGCGCGCGTCGGCACGCTGTATGGCATCCGCGTGCACGGACCGTACGATCCGCGCGAAGGTTACCGCTTCAATGCGAACAAGCTGCTGATCGATCCCTGGGCGCGCGACATCGTCGGCGACGTGACCTGGCATCCGTCGATCCTCGGCTTCGATGCGAAGGATCCCGACGGTCTCAAGCCGAGTCTCGCCGATTCGGCGGACGCGATGCCGCGGTGTCGCGTCATCGACGGCCAGTTCGACTGGAACGGCGATCGACAGCCCGCGGTGCCGTGGCGTGACTCGCTCATCTACGAGCTGCACGTGAAGGGTTTCACGCAGCTGCACCCGCTGGTGCCACCGGAATGGCGCGGCAAGTACCTCGCGCTGACGGTGCCCGCGGTCATCGATCACCTGAAGTCGCTCGGCGTCACGGCGGTCGAGCTCATGCCCGTGCACGCGTTCACGAGCGAGGGATTCCTCGTCGAGCGCGGCCTGACCAACTACTGGGGCTACAACACGCTCAACTGGTTCGCGCCGACCAACCGGTACGCGGTTAAGGATCCGGTGGTGGAGCTCAAGCAGGCCGTGAAGGCGCTGCACAAGGCGGGCATCGAGGTCATCCTCGACGTCGTCTACAACCACACGGCCGAGGGCAACGAGGTCGGGCCGACGCTGTCGTTCAAGAGCATCGACAACCGGGCTTACTACTTCCACCGCGCCGCCGACCGGCGCTTCTACGACGACGTCACGGGCGTCGGCAACACCGTCGCGTGCGATCACCCGATCGTGCAGGCCGACATCCTCGCGAGCCTGCGCTACTTCGCGGAGGAATTCCGCATCGACGGATTTCGCTTCGATCTCGCGACGGTGCTCGGGCGCGACCGCTCGGGATTCAATTCGAACTCGCCGTTCTTCGCCATGCTCGCGGCGGATCCGGTGCTCGCGTACGTGAAACTCATCGCCGAGCCGTGGGACGTGGGCCTCGGCGGCTACCAGCTCGGCAACTTTCCGCCGGGCTGGAGCGAGTGGAACGACCGCTATCGCGACACCATGCGCGCGTTCTGGCACGGCGGGCGCCGCATGCTCGGCGGATTCGCCGAGCGTTTCGCGGGCTCGAGCGACCTGTTCCGCCGCAATGGCCGCAAGCCGACGGCGAGCATCAACTTCGTGGCCGCGCACGACGGCTTCACGTTGCGCGACACCGTGTCGTACAACGACAAGCACAACGAGGCGAACCTCGAGCAGAACCGCGACGGGCACTCGAACAACCACAGCTGGAATTGCGGTGTCGAAGGCCCGACCGACGACGCGGCGGTGATCGCGCTGCGCCGTCGGCAGGTGCGCAACCTGCTGACGACGCTGTTCTTCGCGCAGGGCGTGCCGATGCTGCTCGCCGGCGACGAGCTGTACCGCACGCAGCAGGGCAACAACAACGCGTACTGCCAGGACAACCGCATCAGCTGGATCGACTGGGAGGCGCAGAAGGAAGACGACGCGCTGCTGCAGTTCGTGCGCGGTCTCTCCGCGCTGCGCAAGGCGCATCCCGAGCTGCGGCGCGACACCTTCCTCAAGGGCGCGATCCAGAGCAGCCGGTCGCGCGACATCTCGTGGTGGCATCCCGGCGGGCACGAGCTCTCCGACCAGGAATGGAACAACCCGGACCTGCGCTGTCTCGGCGTGGGCTACGGTGGCAGCGCGACACAGCCCGATCTCATGCTGCTGCTGAATCCGAGCGAGACCGAGGTCGAGTTCGCGCTGATCGCCCAGACCGGCGCGGGCGGCTGGGACGTGATTCTCGATACGGCGCACCCCGTCGGCCTGCTCTCGGGCACGCGTCTGCCGGCGGGACCGGTCAAGGTGGGGCCGCACCAGGCGCTGGCGATCCAACGTGTCCGCTGAGATTCTTCCGGCGAACGACCTCGTGCCGCTCATCGAGCGGCTCGCGCGCGCGCGCGGCATCGGCGACGCCTATCACACGTACCAGGGCGAGCTGCGGCAGTTCTCCCTGACGACGAAGGCCGCGATCCTGCGCGCGATGCACTGCCGGCTCGACGATGCCGCAGCGCTCGAGGCGCAGATCCGCGAGTCGGAGGCGGCGCACCCGGCGGGATTGTTGGGCGACGTCGCGGTGGTGCGCGAAGGCGAGGCGGTCGTGCGCATCAACACGCCGGCGATCGAGCTCGACGCGCTGGTGCGCTGGTCGGTGCAGCTCGAGGGCGGTGGCGAGCGTCGCGGCGAGATCCAGGCCTGGGCGCTGCCCGAGCGCGGTTCGCACCAGCACCATGGCAAATGGTGGGTGCTGCGCGATCTCGCGCTGCCGGCCGACATCCCGCCCGGCTATCACCGCTTCGAAATCGATCTCGAGTACGCGCACCGCGAGCGCTGCGCGCTGATCGTCACGCCGCGCAAGATCCACGAGCCGGCGGAGCTCGCCTCGGGCGGGAGGATCTGGGGCGTCGCGGTGCAGCTGTACGCGCTGCGGTCCGACGACAACTGGGGCATCGGCGATTTCTCGGATCTGCGCGAGCTGCTGCGGCTCGCGGCGGGGGCGGGCGCGAACTTCGTCGGCATCAGCCCGGTGCACGCGTTGTTCCCCTCGGATCCCACGCTGTATTCGCCGTACTCGGCCTCGAGTCGCCACGCGCTCAACGTGATGTTCATCGACGTCGACGCCGTGCCGGACGTGCAGCAGTGCGCCAGGGCGCAGGCGTTGATCGGCGATCCGGCGTTCAAGGCGCGCCTGACGCAGGCGCGCGCGGCCGCGCACGTCGACTACCCGGCGGTCGCCGCGCTCAAACTACCGGTGCTGCGCGCGGCCTTCGAGCGCTTCCGCACCGAGCACCTGTCGCGCCACACCGCGCGCGCCACGGCGCTGCGGACCTTCCTGCGCGAGCGCGGTGAGCCGATGCGCCTGCACACGGTGTTCGACGCCATCGACACGTGGCTGCGGCGGAACCACGGCACGAGCGCGGGCTGGCACAACTGGCCGGAGGATTACCGGCGCCCGGACAGCGAAACGGTGCGCCGCTTCGCCGAACAGCATGCCGACGAGGTGGATTTCCAAGGCTACCTGCAATGGATCGCCGCCGAGCAGCTGGGCGCCGTGCGCGCGCTGGCGCGCGAGCTGAACCTGGGCGTCGGCCTGTACGGTGATTACGCGGTGGGCGTGAACGCGTCGGGCTCGGAGACGTGGTCCGACCAGACTTTGTATTGCATGGGCGCGGCGATCGGCGCGCCGCCCGATCCGCTCGGCGTGGCCGGGCAGGAGTGGGGCATTCCGCCGCAGGACCCGCGCGCCCTCAAGCGCGCGGCGTACGCGCCGTTCACCGCGCTCCTGCGCGCGAGCATGCGCGCCTGCGGCGCGTTGCGACTCGATCACGTGATGGCGCTGTTCCGGCAGTGGTGGGTGCCGCGCGGGTTCAAGTCGGTCGATGGCGGCTACGTGCACTATCCGCTCGAGGATCTGCTGGGCATCGTCGCGCTCGAGAGCCGCCGCCAGGAATGCCTGGTGGTGGGCGAGGACCTGGGCGTGGTGCCTGACGAGATCCGGCGCGCGCTGCCTGCGTTCGGCGTGTATCACTACAAGGTCGTGTTGTTCGAGCAGAAGAACGGCGAGTTCGTCGCGCCGGCCGACTACGTGCGCCCCGCGCTGGCCGCGGTGACCACGCACGACCTGCCGACGCTGCACGGCTGGTGGACCGGCCACGACATCGACCTGTGGGAGAAGCTCGGGTTCTACGCCGACTCGAGCGTCGGCGAGCGCAATCGCGCCGAGCGGCAGGAGGAACGACGCCGCCTGCTGCGCGCGCTGCGACGCGAAGGGCTGTGGGAGGACGGGGACGATGCCGTGCCGCCGTACTCCGCGAAGCTCGCGCAGGCCGTGCACCTGTATCTCGGCAAGAGCGCGGCCGCGCTCGTGACCGTCCAGCTCGAGGACATGATCGGCATGCTCGAGCCCGTGAACATCCCCGGCACCAGCCGCGAGTACTCGAACTGGACGCGGCGCATGACCGAGAGCGCGACGCAGATCTTCGCGCGCGCCGAGGTGCGGGAGCTCGGCGCCGCGATGAAAGCCGCCCGAAGCGGTTAGGCGTCTATACTGCGCGCCATGAACAGTGGTGCCCTCGTTCAGTCGCTGATCTACACCGCGCAACGCGCCGGCGGCGCGATCATGGCCGTCTACGCCACGGATTTCACCGTGCAATCGAAGCCGGATGCGTCGCCGGTCACCGTCGCCGACGAAGCCGCGGAGAGGATCATCCTCGCGGATCTCGCCGCGATCGCGCCCGGCATTCCCGTGGTCGCCGAGGAGTCCGTGGCCGCGGGCAAGGTGCCCGTGATCGCCGAGCGGTTCTTCCTCGTCGATCCGCTCGACGGCACCAAGGAGTTCATCAGCCGCCGCGACGAGTTCACCGTGAACGTCGCGCTGGTCGAGTCCGGCGAGCCGGTGCTCGGCGTGGTCTTCGCGCCCGCGCGCCACGAGCTCTTCTGGGGCGACGTGCGCGCCCGCAAGGCGGGCCGCATCGACGCGGATCCGGACGGCACCATGCCGTCGCTCGGCAACGCCATTTCGGCGCGCACCGCGCCCGCGCGCGGATTGACCGCCGTCGCGTCGCGCTCGCACCGCACGCCCGAGACCGACGCGTTCCTCGCTAACTACCCGGTCACCGAGTTCCGCTCGATCGGCTCGTCGCTCAAGTTCTGCCTCGTCGCGACCGGCGAGGCGGACATCTACCCGCGGCTCGGCACCACGATGGAGTGGGACACCGCGGCCGGGCACGCCGTGCTGGCCGCCGCCGGGGGCACCGTCACCGGCCTCGCCGGCGAGCCGTTCCGCTATGGCAAGCCCGGCTTCCGCAACGGGGATTTCGTCGCGAGAGGAAAGGAGTAGTGGTCGCGAGCGGCGCCCGCCCGGCCGACTTCGCCCGGCTGGTTGCCGTCCCCGCGATCTGGGGCGGCACGTTCGTGGGCGGCAAGTACGTGGTCGCGTCGCTCACGCCGCTGATGGGCTCGTTCGCGCGCTACGTCATCGCGTGCGTCGCGCTGCTGGTCGCGGCGTTCGTGCTCGAAGGCGGGCTGCCGAAGCTCACGCGCCAGCAGCTGTTCGGCACCCTCGTGCTCGGGCTGCTCGGCGTGTTCGCGTACAACCTGTTCTTCATGGGCGCGCTCGCCCGCCTGCCGGCGAGCCGCGCGGCGCTGATCATCGCCATGAATCCGGTCATCACGATTTCGCTGTCGTCGTTGCTGCTGGGCGAGCGGCTGAGTCCATTGCGCTGGGTCGGTGTCGCGGTGGCGCTCACCGGCGTGTGGATCGTCGTATCGCACGGCGACATCACGAGCATCGCGTCCGCCGGTGTCGGTGTGGGCGAGCTGTTCATGCTGTGCGCGGTGACGTCGTGGGCCCTGTACACGGTGATCGGCCGCCAGGTGCTCAAGGGCCTGAGCCCGCTGGCCGCGACCAACTACGCCGCGCTCTGGGGCACCCTCATGTTGGGCGCGGTCGCCGCGCCGCGCTTCGGCGAGCTGCGCGCGGAGCAGTTCGACTGGAAGGTGGTGGTCTCGCTGCTGTACCTCGGCATCCTCGGCACGGCCGTGGCGTTCGTGTGGTACTACACGTCCATCAAGCGGCTGGGAGCTTCGGTGTCGGCGATCTTCACCAATCTCGTGCCGGTGTTCGGCGTGATGATCAGCGTGCTCTTGCTCGGCGAGTCGCTGCTGGCCTCGATGCTGATCGGCGGCGCGGTCGCGATCTGCGGCGTGATGATGGTGTCGCTGCTCAAATGAGCCCGCCGCGCCGCGAGATCCGCGAGGAGCTCGCGGTGTCGCTCGGGCCCGGGACGCTGCGGCCCGTCGGGATCTTCGAAGCGCAGGCCCACGGCCATCCGCCCGGCACGAATGTCAGGATGTCGTGCTACGCGGCAGAGTACGCAGGGAATCTCGCGGCGAGCGCCGGGATCGCGGAATTCGCGTGGTCGACATACGCGGACCGCGAACGCCGCTCGTCGGTGGATCAGGTCATTTTCGACTGGCTGCGACAACGAGGAGAGTTGCGCCGATGAGTTCACCGGTCTCCGCCGTGTTGTTCGCGAAGGATGCGCCCCGCGTCGCGCAGTTCTACGTCTCGGTGTTCGCCGGCACGTTGCGCGCCGAGGATGCGCATCACGCCTCGCTCGACGTCGACGGCTTCTCGCTGGTCGTCCACGCGATTCCCCCGCATTTGGCGAAGGACGTCGAGATCCGCAACCCGCCGGTCCGGCGCGAGATGACCGCCATCCGGCTGGATTACTCGGTCGGGGATCTCGCCAAGGCGAGAAAGACGGCGCAGGAACTCGGCGGGCAGATCGACGACGAGCCGCCCGGCTGGGCCGGCGAAGAGCGCCGCTTCTTCCTCGGCTTCGATCCCGAGGGCAACGTGTTCGGGGTTTTCGTGGAGGGGCGATGAAGAAGGTCCAGGCGATGCTGGTTTTTCTGCTCGGTACTGCTTCGACCGCGTTCGCCGCCGAACCGACGCAGCAGGAGATCTACGCGAAGATTGTGCAGCTCATGGAAACCACGAAGACGAGCCTGCGCATGGGCCTCGACGTGCCGGCGGCCGAGTACCAGGGCGATGGCGATCCGGAGACGCTCGAGATCGTGATGCTCGACAAGAAGAAGGATGGCCCGAGCCGCGTGTCCGAGGACGGCGAGGTCATCTTCCTCTACAAGGCGTCCGACAAGAAACAGCAGGAGCTGATCACCGAGGCGTTTGCGATCCGCGCGAAGCGCGCGCTCGCGAAGACGAACTAGGCGCCGGGAGCTCCCGGCCGCTCGCCGTACAGCATCACCATGTTGTCGAGGTGCTGTCGCAGCACCGCGTAGTTCGCCACGCGCATGGGGATCTCGAACGTCGCGCCACCCGCGGCGTGCACTTCGAGCACGCGATCTTCCGCGCGTTCGCGCAGCGAGCGGATTTCCTCCCACGCCATCGTGCCGACTCGCAGCCGCTTCCAGCGGTTGCCGCTCACGCGCGAGGCCATGCCGGTCGTGTCGAACCGGACGCTGAACGTGCGCATGAACGCGAGCGCGGAGAACGTCACGGAGAACGTGCCGGCGATCGCGGCCACCATCCATAGATTGAAGGTCCAGGCCCCGATGCTCGCGACCGGGCTCTTGAACCCGCTCACGATCGAGAACATCGCGATGGCGGCGGCGACCACGCAGGCGCCCGCCGTCAGCGGGACGGGGAGCAGGGGATCGCTGAATTCCAGCGACAGGTTGCCGCGGCGCGGCGGGCTGGCCTCCAACACTCGCGCCAGGTTGCGGACATCGCGGGAATTCAACCGCGCGCGCAGCGCGGCGAGCTCGGCCCGGGCCGCCTCGTCGGGCGCCTCGGACATGCGACGGTCGATTTCTTCGAGGAGCTTCTGGTGCTCGGAGCGGGGGTCGGTCATCGACCGGCAATCATACGCGTTACACTCGCGCGCCATGACCCAAGAACGCGTCGCCACCTACCCCCACTGGATCGCGGGCCGCGCCACGCCCGGCACGTCGGGACGCGCCGGTGACGTCTTCAATCCCTCGCTCGGCGTCGTCGCGTCGCGCGTCGCGCTCGCGTCGGAGGCCGAGGTCGATGCGGCGGTGAAGGCGGCGCGCGCGGCGTTCCCGGCCTGGGCCGCGACGCCCGCGCTCAAGCGCGCCCGCGTCATGTTCCGGTTCAAGGAGATCGTCGAGGCGCGGCGTGCCGAGCTCGCGAAGCTCATCGCGTCCGAACACGGCAAGCTCGTCAGCGATGCGGCCGGCGAGGTGACGCGCGGTCTCGAGGTCGTCGAGTTCGCCTGCGGCGCGCCACACCTGCTCAAGGGCGAATTCGCGGACAGCGTCGGTACGGGCGTCGACAGCTTCTCGCTGCGCCAGCCGCTCGGCGTCGCCGCCGGCATCACGCCGTTCAATTTTCCCGCGATGGTGCCGCTGTGGATGTTCCCGGTGGCGCTCGTGTGCGGCAATGCGTTCATCCTGAAGCCTTCGGAGCGCGATCCGGGCGCGGGCCTGCTGCTCGCGCAGTGGCTCGCCGAGGCCGGGCTGCCACCGGGCGTGTTCAGCGTGGTCAACGGCGACAAGGTCGCTGTCGACGCGCTGTTGCGCCATCCGCAGGTCGACGCGGTGAGCTTCGTGGGCTCGACGCCGATCGCGGAGTACGTGCAGCGCGAGGGTTCGGCGCACGGCAAGCGCACGCAGGCGCTGGGCGGCGCGAAGAATCACCTCGTCATGCTGCCCGATGCCGACGTGAATCAGGTGGCGGATGCGCTGCTCGGCGCGGCGTACGGATCCGCGGGCGAGCGCTGCATGGCGATCTCCGTCGCGGTGACGGTGGGCGCGGGCACGGCCGACCGGCTCGTGTCGACGCTCACGCAGCGCGTGAAGGACCTGCGCATCGATCACTCGCAGAACGGCGACGCGGACATGGGGCCGCTCATCACGGCCGCCCATCGCGATCGCGTCGCGTCGTACATCGACGCGGGCGTGCAGGAGGGCGCGAGCCTCGTGGTCGACGGCCGCGGACACGCGGTGCGGGGTTACGAGAACGGATTCTTCCTCGGCGGTTCGCTGTTCGATCACGTGACGCCGGCGATGAAGGTCTATCGCGAGGAGATCTTCGGGCCCGTCCTCGTGGTCGTGCGCGTGCCGACGCTGGCCGAGGCGGTTTCGCTGATCAATTCGCACGAGTTCGCGAATGGCACCGCGGTCTTCACGCGCGATGGCGGCGCCGCGCGCGCGTTCGTGCAGCAGATCGAGGTGGGCATGGTCGGCGTGAACGTGCCGATTCCCGTCCCCATGGCGTTCATGAGCTTCGGCGGCTGGCGCCGCTCGAGCTTCGCCGACCACGCGATGCACGGCATGGAAGGTATTCGTTTCTACACGCGGCTCAAGACGGTCACGAGCCGCTGGCCCGACGGTGCGGGAAGCGCCGAGTTCGTGATGCCCACGATGAAGTGAGCATGGACGTCGCCGGGCCGCAGATGACCTTTCCGACGGCGTTCTGCTGCAACTGTGGCGCGCTCGATTGTCCGGTCGAAGTGCAGGGCACGCGGGTCGCGCGCTATTTCGGTCTCGGGCGCAGCGGCACCACGTTCCATTTCCCGCTGCCGGTCTGCGCGCGTTGCCGGCGCAGCCTGCGCCGCCCCCCGCCGGGTTTCTTCGCGCGGCTGCTGCTGTTCGTGATCTGCCTGGCCGTGGCGTCGTTGTTCTTCGTGCTGTTGAACTACTCGGTGTTCTATTCCGAATGGCTGCTGCGGCACGTGCTGGTGCTCGCCGCGGTCGTCGCCGTGATCTCGTTCGTGCTGCTGACGCGGCTGCGTCGGCCGAAGGCGCCGCAGACGAGCTTCTACCAGCCGGTGCGCATCAAGGCCGCGACCATCGCGGTGTCCCACGTGGAGGGCGCCGGCAGCGGCGTCACGTTCATGAAGCTCGCGTTCACGAACGCGGACTACCTCAACGTGTTCCGCAACGCGAACCGGGAAGCGATCGAGGCGGGGAGCGTCGCCGCCGTGAAGGCGTGAGACGCGTTCTGCGCGTCGCGATCGTCATCCTCCTGGGCGCCGGGCGGCAGTAGCGTTTCGCGCCGATCGCGACAGATAGTCGGGCTGACGCAGCGCCCGCGTCGTGGCGTCATGCACTCCTCGAACGGGAGAAACGCATGGATGCGCAAGAACCTTCGAAACGGCAGTCGCGCGTGGCGCGCGCGGTCATGATCCTGCTGGGCGCGGTGCTGGCCGTCGGGGCCTGGCAAGGCTTCGGCGTGCTGCTGTATGGCATCGAGGGGTCGTATGACCACTGAGCTCACATCGCTCGCGGCCCTGATCATGCTCGCCTTCGTGCTGTCATGGCCCGCGATGCTCGCGTGGTGGCGGCGCGGTGTGAGCCGGGAAGCCAGCGAAGTCGCCGGTGCGATCGAAAGCTTCGCCGCCGACGCACGCCGCGCCGCGCGGTGCCCCGAGATCGATGCGGACCTGGTCGCGCGTGCGACCCGCCTGCATTTGCCCGAGCTCGGTTCATTCCGGCTGGCACCGACGTTGCCCAACGCCACGCCCGAGCTCGTGGCCGATGCCGCGATGCGTCTGGCGTCGAGGTTGCGGCGGCGGACCGCGTTCGAACGCAAGATGCTGGCGCGTACGGCGTCCGGCCGGCGGCGCGGCGCCATCGCGGGTGCCATTCCACCGGTGCTCCTGCTCATCCTGGTGGCGGCCGGGGCGAACGTGCCACCGGCCGCGCTCGGGTTGCTGATCCTGGCGCAAGGCGTCGGATGCTGGCTGCAGGCGCGCATCGCGCGGGTCGCGCCGTGAGCGATGGACCCCCGCTGCCGATCTGGCTGCTGCTCGCCGCCGGATTGTTCGCGCTCGGCGTGCACGGCGTGCGCGGTCTCGTGACACTGCGTCGGGCCGCGCGCTTCGCCGAGCTCGCCGATCTCGCGCAGCCGCCGCACTGGCGCACGACGCGTGCATTCCTGGGCGCGGTCGCGGCGCTGCCCATGCTGCTGCTGGCGGGAACACTGGGGTGGGGCGCATTCGCCGCCGCCGGCGTGGTACTCGGTCTCGGTTACGCCGTGGCGCCACAGTTCCTCGCCTCCATTCGCGCGCGCGTCGAGCGCGAGGTGCTCGACGATCTGCCGCTGCATCTCGACCTCATGGCGCTCGCGATGGAATCGGGCGCAGGTCTGCCGCTCGCGCTGGCGCTCGCCGCCGAGCACGGGCCACCGGGCGCGCTGCGGCGGGCCTTCGAAGAAATGCTCGCCGACATGCACGCCGGCACCGAGCCGCTCGACGCGCTGCGCGCGCTCGATCAACGCATCGGGCTGCGATCGATCAACACGCTGGTCACGTCGCTGCGCTCGGCGGAGCGGCTCGGCATGCCGCTCGCGCCCGTCCTGCGCGAGCGTGCGACCCAGTCCGCGGCCAATCGCTTCGCGCGGGCGGAGCGTCTCGCGCGGGCGGCGCCGCTCAAGCTCTGGGCCACGCTCGTGCTGTGCATCGCGCCGTGCACGCTGGTCGTGCTGGCGTTTCCGGTGGCGCGGTTGTTGTCGTTGATCGTGAGGTGAGCGCTCAGGCGCCCGTTTCGAGCGGCCGGCGCTTGATCGTCGTGTTCGCCTCGAGGGCGAGCAGGTCTTCGGGCCGGTCGATGTCGAGCTCGGCGCCCGGCATCGGCAGTCGCACGAGGCGGTCCACGTGCCGCTGGATCAGCAGCTGCGCGCCGCGATCGCCGCGCAGCTCGTTGAGCTCGCGGAAACACCAGCGCGGAAAGATCGCCGGTACGCCACAGGTGCCGCCGTACTGCGCGGCGGTGATGGCGGTGGGGTTGCGACGCCACGCTCCCGCGAGTCGGCGCAGATCCTCGGTCGTGACGGCGGCCTGGTCCGCGAGCGCGATCAGCACCGCATCCGCGGTCGACGGCGTGTGCAGCAGGCCTTCGCGAATGGAGCTCGCGATGCCTTCCGCCCAGTCGCGATTCACGGCGACGGACGCGGGGCTGTGCTTGAGCAGCGGCGCGAGCTCACCCGCATTCGCGCCGAGCACGACGGTCACCGAATGCCCGGCGAGCTCGACGGCGCGACTCACGATCGTGTGCATCAGGGGACGGCCGTTGACCCGCACGAGCTGCTTGGTCGAGCCGAAACGCGTGGACGCGCCGGCCGCGAGCACGATCACGTGCACGTGGCTCGCATCGCTGGCGGCGGACTCCATGGCGGCCGATCTTACTCCCTCGCCGCGCAGCGCCAGACCGGGGAGCTCCCCCAAGCGTTAACCAGCTCCCATTTGGCCCGGTATTTCGCTGCCGGGCGTGCGCCAGAGCACGCCCAAAAACGTGATTTGGCGCTAACTTGGCACCTTCTGTTCAATGGATCCGTGAGCCCGGTGACCACGCAATTCTTCGAACGACAGGAAGTCCAGCGCTCGTACACCCGTTGGTTGGTCCTGGGATTCATCGCCGCGATCCTCGCCGTGGTCGCGGTCATCAACGTGGTGGTGCTCGTCGGGGTCGATCTGAACCCCATGCGCACGTTGCGCCACGACCCGTGGATCGTCTTCTGGGTCACCGTGGTCGTCGCGCTCACCATCCTCATCGCGTCCTGGCACAAGGCCTCGCAACTGCGGCAGGGCGGCGGCGCGGTGGCGCGCTCGCTGGGCGGCGTGCACGTGCTGCCCAACGATCCCGACTTCGCGCGCCAGCGACTGCTCAACGTGGTCGAGGAGATGTCGATCGCGGCGCGCGTGCGCAAACCGCAGGTCTACGTGTTGCCGGACGAGCCCGGCATCAACGCGTTCGCCGCGGGCAACTCGCCGGACGAAGCCGCCATCGCGGTCACGCAGGGCGCGCTCGATCGTCTCGACCGCGACCAGTTGCAGGCGGTGGTCGGCCACGAGTTCAGCCACATCCTGAACGGCGACATGAAGATCAACATGCGCCTCACCGCGTTCATCTTCGGCCTGTTCGTGATCACCGATCTCGCGCTGCGTCTCATGCGCCATCGCGGCCGCGGCAAGCGCGACGGCCGCCTGTATCTCATCGCGCTCGGCGTGTTCGTCGCGGGCAGCGTCGGCATGTTCGCCGGCCGCCTGCTGCAGGCCGCGGTGTCGCGTCGGCGCGAGCATCTCGCGGATGCGTCGGCCGTCCAGTTCACGCGCAATCCGGGAGCGCTGCAGGGCGCGTTCGTCGCAATGGCCGCGCACGCGGACGGCACGCGCCTGGTCAACACGGTGAGCACCGACGTCGCGCACATGCTGATCGCGGGCAGCGATCCGTCCTGGGCCGACAAGCTCGGCGGTTCCTGGTTCGCCACGCATCCGCCGCTGCAGGAGCGACTGCAGGCGCTCGACAGTCGCATCACGCCGCTCAAGTTCCGCACGCTGGTGAGCGACGAGAAGCGCCGCTTCGCCGCGAAGAATGCGCCGGTCAGTGACGCCGCGCCCGCGACGTCCGACGCGGGTGGCGCGGTCGCCGCGGGAAAG
>JADMIO011429285.1_pt1 | contig 25970 bp, 25 predicted proteins | sample 8958161 | NCBI WGS metagenome assembly JADMIO01 (sample SAMN16585339, study PRJNA669376) | soil metagenome | isolation source: Crop rotation soil | place: USA: Cullars Rotation, Alabama | collected 2011 | reverse complement strand
CCGCGACTTCAAGTCACGTGAATTCCAAGCTTCGGATCCCACTGTGCTGGAAAGCGAGGGCTGCGGTGCCGAGGTCCCGGTAGAAGAGGTGGTGGCGGTTCTCGTCGGCGGCCACGCGCTTCATGACCTCGTAGCCGGCCTTGTCGGTGAGCAGCTTGCCGGTGTTGTGGTGGGCGATGCGGGTGGCCAGCTCCTGGAGCGTGACGTACACGATGCCGTCGGCCACGATGTCGACCTCGGGCACCTGGCCGCCTTCGACCTGCTGCATGCGGGCCCGCTCGAGCGCCACCGGGTCGAGCATGCGGGTGACGGTGAGGTAGTCGCGCAGGACGATGGAGTGGCGGCCCTCCTCCGCGGTCCAGCGGCGGACCCACGTGCCCCACGCGCTGTCGGCGCCGAAGAGCGTCTCGATGGTGCGGAAGTAGTACGGCAGGTTGTCCTCGGTGAGGAGGTTCACGAACAGGCTCGACCGCACGGCCGGATCCATCGGGGCCTCGTCCTCGGTCCACACCTCGCCGGGCTCGAAGTCCCGGCCGCGGCTCCACGGCACGAGCTCGTGGGGGAACCACTCCTTGGCCGAGGCGAGGTGCTTGTCGAGCAGACCGGCCGCCACCGGTTCGAGCTCTGCGAGGAGGGCGGTCTGATCCATGGACCCAGCCTACCTACCGGTAGGTAGGCTGGCGAGCGACTCTGGTGTGACGTGTGCCCGGACGGTCGGGACACCGGTGCCGTGCCAGACTCCCAACATGAACCAGGGGGAACGTGCAGGTGAACGATGGGTGCTGCCGCGGGTGGAGCGACGGCACTTCCTGATCGGAGCGGCGGCCACCGCCGCCCTGGTCGCAGCGGGCTGCGGCTCGTCGAGCGGAGGATCGGACGGGGCGAAGGCGACGACCACCACGACCCGTCCGCCCGTCGACCCCGCGATCGCACCGGCTCCGACGGGGATCACCGGCGACGTCTTCACCCTCGGGGTCGCGTCGGGCGATCCGCTCACCGACTCGGTCATCCTGTGGACCCGGCTCGCCGTCGACCCGTCGGCGGACGACGGTGCCGGCGGGATGGGCGGCGACGACGTCGACATCGCCTGGGACCTGTCGACCGACGAATCGTTCGACACGGTGCTCGCCTCGGACCTCGTGACCGCCCGCGCGGAGCACGGCCACGCCGTCCACGTCGACGCCTCGGGGCTCGCGCCCGGGACCGCCTACTGGTACCGGTTCCGCCTGGGCGACCAGACGAGCCCCGTCGGCCGGACCGCCACGCTGCCCGACGGGTCGCCGGACTCGTTCGGGCTCGCCGTCGTCAACTGCCAGATGTACGAGGGCGGGGCCTACGGCGCCTACCGGAACCTCGTCGACGAGGACGTGGACCTCGTCATGCACCTCGGGGACTACATCTACGAGTACCCCGGAGGCACCGGCGACGGCCGCCACTCGCTGCCGAACCGGATGCTCACGACCCTCGGCGACTACCGGCTCCGGTACGCGTCCTACAAGCTCGATCCGGACCTCCAGGCCGCGCACGCCCGGTTCCCCTTCGTGGCCACGTGGGACGACCACGAGGTGGCCAACAACTACATGGGCGACACGGTCCCCGGCGACGCCACCCCCGAGCAGGTGATGGAGCGCCGCACCGCGGCGTACCAGGCGTGGTGGGAGAACATGGCCACCCGCCTCGACCCGCCGAAGGACGGCGTGCTCGCCGTGTACCGCGACTTCCCGGTCGGCGACCTCGCCCAGGTGTACCTGCTCGACGAGCGCCAGGACGCCGCCGAGCCGCCCTGCCGGGACGAGTCGAACATCGGCCTCGACTACGGCAACTGCGATGCCGTCGAGGGCGAGGACCGCACCCGCCTCGGGCCCGACCAGGAGGCGTGGCTGAAGGGCGCGCTGGCCGACAGCAGCGCCCGCTGGAACCTCCTCGGCAACCCGGTAGTTCTGGCCGGCGTCGATGCCGGCAAGGACGAGCCCGACTTCTACCTCGACACGTGGGACGGCTTCCCCGACGCCCGCAAGCGGCTCATCGCCCAGCTCGCCGAGGTCGACAACCCGGTCGTGCTCACCGGCGACTACCACGCCGGGATGGTGCTCGACGTGCACGAGACGCCGTTCGACCAGGACAGCCCGGTCGTGGCCCCCGAGTTCATGGCCTCGCCGATCTCCTCCGCGCTGTTCGACGCAGACGTCACCGCCCGCACGCCGCAGCTGCGCCAGCAGATCAACGAGTACGGCTACCTCGTCGTCACCGTCACACCCGACGAGCTGACCGCCACGTTCCGCGCCGTCGACGACGTCGCCGATCCCGACACGGGGATCAGCACCGCCGCGACCTGGACGGTGGCCGCCGGCGACCCCGTCGCCACCAAGGCGTAGATCAGGGCTTGCGGTCGTTCAGGGCGTAGGCGCTGGCGGCGGCGATGCCGGCCACGGTGAGCACCGACGGCCAGGCGCCGATCTTCTTGGCGAGGGGGTGCGAGGCGCCGAACCCGCCGTAGTAGATGCCGGTCAGCACCAGCGTGGTGGGGAGGCCCGACTTGGCGTACCACTGCTTCTTGGCGACGGCGCCGCCGACGGCGAGCACCGCCCCGCCGAGCTGGCGGTTCTTCGACTGGCGGGCGACGGCGTAGCCCCCGATCAGGGAGGCGGCGACGATGGGTGCGGTGGGGATGGCCATGAAGGCCGACGCTACCGCCGGGCCGATCAGGCCTCGGCCGCGACCCGGGTGCGCCAGTCCTCGAGGAGGTCGGTGAGCGTCTGGCTGATCGGGATCTCGGGCTCCCAGCCGGTGGCCGCGTTCAGGCGCTCGTAGCTGCCGCGGAGCACGGGAACCTCGACGGGGCGGAGCAGCTCCGGATCGGTCTCGAAGCGCAGGGGGATCCGGGCCTGGGCCAGCAGCTGGTCGGCCAGGTCCTGGACGGCCAGATCGACGCCGGAGCAGACGTTGTAGACCTCGCCGGCCTCGCCGTGCTCCATCAGGAGGCGGTAGGCGCGCACGACGTCGCGGACGTCGGTGAAGTCCCGGCGGGCCGACAGGTCGCCGATGGGGAGCACGCTGCTGCCGTCGCCGAGCTCGGCGCGGGCGATGCGGGAGGCGATGGCCGGCGCCACGAACTTGTCGGTCTGGCCGGGGCCGAGGTGGTTGAAGGCCCGGACCCGCAGGACGGGGAGGCCGTTGCCGAGCCAGGCCTGGAGCCCGAGGTAGTCGGCGGCGACCTTGGACGCGGCGTACGGGCTCGCCGGTCGGAGGGGCGAATCCTCGGTGAGCGGCAGCTCCGTCGGCTCGACCTTGCCGTAGACGTCGGCGCTGGACACCGCCAGCACCCGCTCGACGCCGACCTCGGCGGCGGCGCTGAGCACGTTGAGGGTGCCCTCGGCGTTGACGCGGAACGCCTCGACCGGGTGCTTCCACGAGCCGCCCACGTCGGCCCAGCCGGCCAGGTGGTAGATCGCCCGGGGCTGGATCTCGCCGATCAGCTTGCGGATCGCGTCGGCGTCGGTGATGTCGATCCCGTGCGGGATGCGGTCGACGCCCACGACCTCGTCGCCGCAGGATTCGAGGTGGGTGGTGAGGTGACCGCCCACGAAGCCGGACGCGCCAGTGATCAGGACCTTCACCGACGACATGGACTGGGAGTCTAGGCAGACCCACCAACTACCCTTGGCCCGATGTCCGAACGAGGTGCTGGCCGTGGGCTGTGACGTTTCCGTGCTCATGCCGGCCTACAACGAGGCCGAGAACCTGGTCGAGGTGATCCCCTCCACCGCCGCCGCGCTCGACGCGCTCGGGCGCAGCTGGGAGATCGTGATCATCGACGACGGGTCCACCGACGGCACCCGCTCCGTGATGGCCGGCCTGCGCAGCGAGCAGGTCCGCTACATCCGCCTGCGCCGCAACTCGGGCAAGTCCGCCGCCCTCGAGGTGGGCCTCAACCACGTGCAGGGCGAGTACGTCGTGCTCATGGACGCCGACGGCCAGGACGACCCGAACGAGCTGCCGAAGATGTTCGCCAAGCTCGACGAGGGCTACGACCTCATCACCGGCAGCCGGGTCGGCGGGCGCCAGGACCGCTTCATCAAGCGCAACACGTCGAAGATCTACAACGGCGCCACCGCCAGGGTCACCGGCGTGAAGATGAAGGACTTCAACTCGGGCTACAAGCTCATGACCCGGGAGCTGGCCGACAGCCTCGAGATGTACGGCGAGCTGCACCGCTACATCCCGGTCCTCGCCGCCTGGAACGGCTTCAAGGTCAACGAGGTGACCGTCGAGCACCACGAGCGGCTGCACGGCACCTCGAAGTTCGGGCCGGCCCGCTTCTGGCGCGGCTTCCTCGACCTGGTGACCGTCAAGTTCCTCACCACCTACACCGCCCGCCCGTTCCACCTCTTCGGCGGCATCGGGTTCGGGATCGGCTTCGGCGGCGCCCTCATCCTCCTGTGGATGTTCATCTCGAAGATCCTCGGCCACAACATCGGCCAGCGCCCGGTGCTCCAGCTCGGCGTGCTGCTGATCGTCGTCGCCGTGCAGATGATCTCGCTCGGCCTGCTCGGCGAGCTCATGGTCAACCTGCGACGGCGCGACCGCCTGGACTCCCAGGCCGAAGGAGACCTCAGGTGACCGCCACCGAGCGGCCGAAGTCCATCGGCCTCGCCCCCGGCCTCGACGACGCCGCCGCCGGACAGGACGCCGCCAAGTACGGCACGTCCAACCCGGTGGTCCAGAAGCTGCTGGCCCGCTGGATGGGCACCATGCACGACGTCCTCGGCGACACCTCCGGCGTGGTCGTCGACATCGGCATCGGCGAGGGCTTCGCGCTCGAGCGCATGTTCCCGGCCGACACCCCGGCCATCGGCCTCGAGTACCGCCACGACAAGGCGCTCGTCGCCTCCGAGAAGCTGCCCGCCGTCTCCGTCGTGCGCGGCGATGCCGGCGTGCTGCCCTTCCCGGACCGCTCCGCCGACCTGGTCACGTCGATCGAGGTGCTCGAGCACCTGCCCGGGTTCGAGCAGGCCGTCGCCGAGATGGGCCGGATCTGCCGGGGCCGCCTCGTCGTGTCCGTGCCGTGGGAACCGTGGTTCCGCCTCGGCAACCTGGGCCGGGGCAAGAACGTGAAGCGCTGGGGCAACGACCCCGAGCACGTGAACTTCTTCAACCCCAAGAAGCTGCGAGCAGCTCTCGGCCTGCACTTCGAGGAGGTGAAGGTCACCAAGGCCTTCCCCTGGATCATCGCCGAGGCCACCAAGCCCCGGTGACCCCCTCGACCACCCCGGCGGAACGGGTCGAGCGCACGGGCAAGGAGCGGGTGGCACGCGAGACGGCGGTGATCGCGGTGATTGCCCTCGGCGGCGTGGTGGCCGTGGGGGTGTGGCTCAGCCTGCTGTACGTGTGGGACTCGTCGCACGAGCGGGCGTCGAGCGGCACCCACCTCGCGCCCTGGCCGTTCTGGCTCCAGTTCGTGCTCATCCCGCTGGTCGCCTTGCTCGGCGGCCGGCTCGCCCCGAATCGGGTGCGGGCCGTCGTGATCGCAGCATGCGCTGGACAGGTCGGCTTGGTCGTGGTCAGCCGCATGACCTTCCTGTTCGAGCACACGTGGTTCGCCCTCCAGATCCTGGCGGGAGAGCTGGTGCTGGTGGCCCTGACGGTGGCCGCCGCCCGCCTCGGCTCCCGCCTCGTCCACCGGGGTGCTGGGCACGACGTCTGATCAGCTGCGGATGCGCAGGTGCATGCTCCACGGTGCCTCCCAGGCTCGAGCTTCGGAGATCAGCTCATCGGTGATCGGGCCGACCTTGGTCTCGAACCCGGTGACGAACTCGTCGACCGCTGCGAGCCGCGGCTCGTGATCGACCTGCCGGTCCAGCACCTGTCTGCCCTTGCCGCTCAGGCTGTTCGCCCGGCCATCGGCAATGGCCCTCCGACCCAGGTCGACGATCGCGCAGTCGACGGTGTTGGAGGGGCGGACGCGACTCGTCATGGCGCCATCCGTACGCGTTGACGGCGAGCAACACGATATGTATCGTCTCTGTAGAGATCTGGTCGGGACAATCAGTTCCGATGAGGGCGAGGGATCGATCAGCGATCCGGTGGAAGGCCCTCCACGATGGTGATCGGTGTCCGTTTCCTCTGGTCGGCTGCCGCAGGTCTGCTTCTCGGCATAGGTGCGGCGATGACTGCAGCGCTGCCAGCGGTGGCGAGCTACTCAGCTTCATCGCCGTACGTGTTCACGCGGGCCCTAGAGCCCGACGGCGGGGGAACGCAGTACTGCGGTCGCGGTCAGGCGAAGATCGGCGACGCGAGGAACCCCGGCGATGTCCAGAGCTTCACGCGCTCGGCACGGTGGAACCCGACGTCGTGCAAGGGCACCGACGCGCTCGCGAAACCAGCTGGGTGGATCGGCGCCAAGGCAAACGGCTACCGCGACGGCAACTACTGCGGCTCGACTCCGACCGTCTACAGCGGCACTCGCCAGTCTCTCGTCCAAGTCGGCCAGGTGGTCTGCGTGAACCCGCCTGGGACCCAGAACTTCCAGACCTGGAACACCAGCTACATCCGACAGAACACCTGCAACTGCTACTTCATCGGCCACGGCTACTCGCCCATCGTCTCGTACTGAGGACCATAAGCATGGGAACAACACGTACCCCTCTTCATCCGGCCCAGCGGGGAATCGTTGCGGGCCTGCTTGGGGCGATCGCCTTGGTCGTCCTGGCGATCGGTGTCACCGCTGGGCACTCCGACGCTCAGTCGGGCCGACGCTTGACCGCCGGCACCGTTCCGGTCGGGACGGACCGAAGTGGCGGAGACGTCGACCTCCAGCAGGTCCCGGATCTCATCAGCACTGCGGACAACTCGGGGGAAGTCGTCGGCTATATCCGCAAGGCAGATCTCTTTCCGGTGACGGCACCGAGCCCGTCGGATGCCAGTGAGTTGGCAGGTGCCGTGGTCGAGGAACCGGTCCACGAGGTGTGGGACCGCACGGGCCAGAAGCTCTTGGGCCACTTCTACCCCGGCGGGGTCGGCTTCCGTTCTCTCGCTCAGGAGAAGGCCCAGCGCATTTCCCCAGCCCATCCGCCCAAAGGCACCACCGCAACGACTGCGCCTGGTTGATCAGCCATCAAAGATGTTGCTGGCGGCAGTGGGGAGGGTGTCGAGCTGGTCGTAGAGCTCGGTGACGCCGACCGCGTCAGCGACTCGCCGATGGGTCTGGTCATCGAGGCGGAGCGGGGTGACGGCGTCCTCGTACTCAGCGAGCACGTCGGCGACCGCCTCGGTCCACGGCAGCGCAAGCGCTAGCAGCGAGGTGCCCTGGTGGGTGAGCAGCTCGATCCGGCTCCCGAGGTTCTCGTTGGTCGGAACGGCCGGCCAGCTCGCCGGCGATGTCCGATCCGAATGGGAGTGGGGTGCGGACGGGTCGAAGGGACGCGTATCGTCGCTCATGTCGCTGCCTCCTTGGGGCATCGGCCAGGTCCCGGGCAGTTCCAGCTGCGCCGGGGCCACTTGTATTTTGAGCGTCCAGTGTGCGGCGCTGCGCGACTCTAAAAGCGCTTTGCTACCTTTCCGGAGCGTTGGGACGGCCATCTGCGGGCGGTCAACATGACCTCTCAGTCGAGCTCGTAACACGCCAGTCCGTGGGCGCGTGGATGATCCAGAGCGCTGCAAGTCTCACGCGGTCAAGTCGGGCCGCCGGCAGGGCTCTGCGTTCAATCTGCCCTCTGTGGTATGGCAAGCGACAGGTACGCCTTTTCTACGAGATCGCGAGCGAGAACGAATTGCCGGTTTTCCGAGTGGTGCGGCGACATAGCCGTGAACATTGTCCGGACTGTTTGCAGTAAGGACTTGGCTTCGTCTGCGTCAATGCCACTGACCTCACACCACTCGACGGTCTTCTGGCCTAGCACTACTGCCGTGTTCACTGATTTAGGGCCCACCTCCTCGATCAGCTCCAACAGCGCCTCGAAACCATCGGCAAATCGAGACGGAGATCGGCTGTCGGCCGGATCCGAACAAGCCCGGGCAAGTGTGAGATAGGACCACTCAGTAGCGACCATGAAATCTGTCGGTCGGGCAAGCCCTTTCGCTTGGGCCAAGAAAAGCTCAGCGCGCTCGAGGTTCTTCTTCTCCAGCTCGTAGCTTCCCCTCTGGAGCCAGTAGTGAGCATCCGTGCGGAGCAGGGGCTCCAGCTCGTCGTAGATTTCTCGCACCTGCTCCTTTGAGCTAACCGACCGCTTGAGATAGTCATGGTTCACCAGCCGGGTTACGAGGCGGCGTTCCGGGGTGATCGGCATTCCGTCCCAAAGTCCCGCAGCGATCACAAATCCCAAGCGCCGGATGGGTGAAGAGAGCTGGCCCGAAATTCGATAGTGGTTGAACACCTCCCGCGCGACGACAGCATGGCGGCACGCAAGACGGTTACTCTTGACCTTGAGTAGGAGATGGCGCCGCTCTAGGCGATCTAACACATCCAACCCCTCAGGCGTGGTATCTGAAATGCATGAAAGTAGATCTTCTCGCCTGATATTGTACCGTTGCATCGTCGATATTGACGTAATTGCGTACGGCAAAATGAGGTCATCAGGCAAATCATCGCACTCGGCCTTGATCTTTTCCTCGAATGTCTGACCTGAAGTGGCTTCGAGCATAGCGACGAGCAGTTGCCGACTGGCCCGAGTACGAAAAGCCCGGACTTGAGCTGGCCGATCAAGTCCTGCGAGTACGCCGAGGCGACTTCCGGCAGTCAGGGCGTCGAGGAGCAGTTCAATATCTGCGTCGGTGAGGTTCGGGACTACCTCTGCGTGTACTGCGTAGTCCTCGAGTCGCTTCTCGATCGCAAGCTCATCGAAACTATTGGTGCCGTACGCAGCGACGAGCATCGGGCCGTCTGGATTGGAAAGGACGTCGAGGGCAATCTCCACCCCATTGTCGCCGAATCGATCGGCGCGGTCGATAACAACTACTTCGGCCTTGCTCTCTTGGGCCTCCTTCCTGATGTCAGCAACTGAGTGGTGGGCTTCGGCTCGAAGCCATGCCACCTTCTTGCCCTCCGAATGAAGCCGCAGGGCCAGTCGGCGGATAGTCGTCGATTTACCGGAACCGGCCGTTCCGGTAATGAGTATCGCCCGAGTGATTCCATCAAGGGCTTTCTGAAGCAATGGCCCCTCGAACTCACGCGTAATGGCAAATCCGCTCACACCGAAGTCGCCCCAGTCTGGCTCGCGGCCCAGAAGGAAGTCGGCGGGGTCGGTCACGGACTCCTTGAGCGCCGCCTCTAAATCGTCGAATGGCGAACCGCTGGCACCCGTGTACAGCCCCCGGGCAGGGGCTTGTGCTGCAATAGGAGCCAGCACCAGCTCGGCAAATTCCTCCGCAGTCATTGGAATATGTTCTATATTGTAATGGCTAAGAAGCGCCTTCTTGGCAAGTGGCATGTCTGGGATAACGATAAATGATCGCGGCCTGATCCCTCCTCGTCCTGACATTGACCTCATTGCCATGTGTTGCCAGAGTGACGGCTCCTCCAGCTGGGTTCCAACGAACACGACTGGATGGGAGTTGAGCATGCTCACCAGATCGATATACGCAGTGTCGGTTAGTGCCAAGCGTTCACCGTACTGGGGCGGGGAGAACGTGATATTCGGGAAATCTTCTAGCCGTCCGTTTAGAAAGACTTGCGAGTACTTGTCAAGAACCGGCACGGGTTCGCTGACGGCGGAGACGTCGCTCAGATTCAGTCCCAGTTTGAACTTCGAGTTCGCTCCTTGAAGCAGGTCATCGAAGTTGAGGGTGTAGATCCGCGCCCACGGAATCTCCAGGAAGGTGCGGTAGAAGCCAGGGATAGCTGGCCGGTTGACGGCCAGCTCCGTTTCGAGCAGGGCCCGCGCTCGAGTGCGGTTCGTTGCGAGGGCTAGGTCGTAGACATCTCCCAATGACGAAGATTTATCGAAGGGCTCATCGCCAAACGCGAGCGGCCAAAGGAGCGCCTTTAACCCTGCGCCAGTTGGGAGTGCTCTCCCTGCCTTGTTCTTGGCTCCTGCTGAGAAACCAGCACCCGTGAACAGAACGCCACGTCCAAGTACGAGACTTCGTTCGAGGAAGGCGAGAGAGTTCGGATCAAGTCCGTCGCTGGTCATCGAGACACTCCCGGGCGCATTAGAGGCCGAGTTGGCGTTTCAGGGCAGTTCGGCACGGACACTATCGGCATCTCCGGTCGTAGATCGGCACGCAATGGGTGTCTCGAAGCTGGCAAGCCCAACCCGGCTGACATCACTGGGTGGCGAGGTCGGGGTCACCGAAGCCCGCGCGAGCTTGGGCCCAGTCCTCTTCGGTGATGGCGCCGTAGAGATCGGCGCGGAGCTTCTGCATCTCTTCGGGTGTCAGGCCGAGCAGGTCTGCGGGGTCATCGCCGCCTCCTGGCATGGCCTCATCGTAGAGCGTGGCAAGGCCCAGGACGTCGGGGGACTGGTCAGCGGTCGTCGAGGTCGTCGGCGACTTCGTCGATGCGGGCGTCTGCCGTCTCGGCGGCCTTCACCGAGGCCTGCTGGAGGTCGACGAGCTGCTGGCGGAGGGGGTCGACCTCCCACGCGATCACCCGGCGGATCAGCTTCTTGACCGTGCTGACGCCGGGGCGGGCGGAGACCGGGGCCGGGGGCGGGACGAGGCCCAAGCGGCGGAGGGGGGTGGCGACGTGCTGGGGGACCCCCGATGCCGAGGTCGACCGGGTCGGGCCGGCGGCGCCCGAGGCAGCAGCCGGCTTCAAGCGGACGCCTCGCTGGGCGGCGGCTCGGCGGGTGATCTCCGCCATGACGGTGGTGCGGTCGACGGGGCCGTCGAACTCCCAGCTGCTCGCCGCCGGCGCCGTGGTGGTGGCGGCGCCGCCGACCGCTGCGGACATGGCAGCGGCCAGGCCGGCGTTGTCGTCGACCACGACGTTGCCGGGCTGCTCGCCGATCTGGTCGGCCAGGCCGCCGACGCGGGTGGCGATGACGGGACGGCCGTAGAGGCGGGCCCGCTCGGCGACCGACGAGGACCAGATGTGGCGGTAGGGGAGGACGACGGTGTCGGCGGCGACGATCCAGCGGTCGAACGCCTCGTCGCTCACGAAGCCGAGGTGGAGGTGGACACCGGGGATCTGGGCCTCCAGCGCCTCGAGCTCGCGCTGGTGGTCGACGGCCGACGGATCGTCGACGCGCACGGAACCGACGATGTGCAGCGATGCGCCCCGGTCGGCCAGGCCGCGGAAGGCGGTGGCGGCCCGGTCGAAGCCCTTGTGGGGCTGGATGAAGCCGATGCAGACGAACACGTGGCCCTCGGCAGCCAGTCCGAGCGAGGCGCGGGCGGCGGCCTGGTCGTCGGCGACGCGGCGGGTGAAGTCCTCGCCGTGATCGACCAGCCGCACGCGATCGGCGGGCACCCGGAACTGGTCGACCATCATCCGCTCGTGCTCGGGCACGTGGACGGTGATCTCGTCGGCGGCCTGGAACACGGCGCGGCTGGCCCGGGCGGCCTGCTCGAAGATGCGGTCGGCCACGAAGCCCGAGCGGCTCGACGCCTCGACCTGCTCGGCGGCCGACGCCCAGCGGCGGTCGACCTCGTGGAGGCGGATCTCGACCGGCGGGCCCTTCTTGAAGGCCGAGGCGAGGGCGGTGCCCGTGCTGATGCGCGAGGTGGGCGTGGACGGGTTGACGTAGAAGACGTCCGGGTGGAAGTGCACGATGACCTTGTCGAACCCGGCCATCAGCTTGCCGAGGGCCTTGGCGCCCCGGGGGCCTTCGAGGGGGAGGTGGTGGTGGGCGGCCGACGGCCACGGCGAGCACACCTCGACGTCGTGGCCCTGGCGCCGCAGGGCGCGGACCTGCTGCACGGCGTAGGCGCCGATGCCGTCGCGCACGGGCGGATAGGGCGTGACCACCAGGATCCTCACGACGCACCACCCGTCGAGCCCGCACCGACGGAGGGCATGGCCTCGAGGCTGGCCTCCATGCGGTCGAGCGTGGCCGGCCAGGTGTAGTGGTCGAGCACGTACTGCCGGCCGGGGACGGCGAGCTGGGCGGCCTCGTCGGGCGCCTCCGCGATGAATCGCAGGCACTGCTCGAGTTCGGTGCGGTCGTCGTAGGTGAGCCCGGCGCCGCTGCGGTCGCAGTGCCAGCTGACCACGGCGCTGGCGGCGTTGGCGATGACCGGGGTGCCGGCCAGCCAGGCCTCCATGATCGTGCGGGAGAACGACTCCATCGCCGAGGGCTGGAGGTACGCCGAGGCCGCGGCGAAGGCGTCGTCCTTGTCGTGGTCGGTGAGCAGGCCGAGGTCGATGACCCGGTCGGCGACGTCGGGCGGCACGTGCACCTCGCCCACGCCGAAGGTGACCAGCGTGAGGTCGAGGTCCTCTTTGCGGATCGCAGCCACGAAGCCGTCGAGCAGGGCGTCCCAGTTCTTGGCGCCCTCGCGCCGACCGCCGTAGAGCACGAAGCGGCGGTCGCCCAGGCCGTGGCGAGACCGGAAGCCGACGGGGTCGTAGCGCTCCGGGACCGGGATGCCCTCGCCGATGACCTCGGCGGTGGCGTGGGCGGGCCACAGCTCGTCGAGCAGGTCGGCCTCGGGGTCGGTGTTGAGCCAGAGCTTGGCGACACCGGTGACGAGCGGTTCGAACAGCTCGAAGCGGGCCTCGGGCTCGTCGTGGAGGCACGGGCGGAGGATGGTGCGCTCGGGGGCGACGAGGCCGGCGGCGAACGTGGTCCAGAACAGGTACGGCGACACGACGATCGCCCGGTACTGCTCGGCGGTGTCGAGCAGGGCGTGGAACAGGCCCGGCACGCGGAGCCCGTCGTTCATCCAGGCCTCCTGCTGGGCCAGGGTGGGGGACTCGCCGAGGGCCATGGTGCGCACGAGGTCGGCCCGATCGCGCCCGGTGGTGTCGTCGACGACGGGGAAGCGGGTGACGGTCACGCCGTGGTCGTCGGTGGTGGCGGCGGGGTAGTGGTTGGCCCAGGTGTAGTGGTCCCGGGCGCAGGTGGTGAGCACGTCGACCTGCCAGCCCCTCGCGGTGAGGCCGTGCGCCACCTCGCGCAGCACCAGCTCGGCGCCACCGACCACATCGGGTCCGTACCGGGGAGGCACCAGGGCGATGCGACGGTCACTCACGAAGGGTCCACGGTAGTGGTCGCAGGGACCCCGGAGGTCGACGGGTAGCTTGGCGGCCGATGGGGGAAGCGGTCGACGGGCGCCAGCTCCGCATCAGCTCGCCGTGGGCCCTCGCCGGGTCCGTGGCGGGGTCGCTCGTGGTCTTCGCCACGACGTTCCGGGTGTACTTCCTCGGCGACGACTTCGACGGGATCCGTTCGGTCCGGGACGAGCCGGCGAGCCTCGCGTGGTTCACGCAAGCCGGCGTCGGGGGTCACCTCCGCCCGCTGTCGCGCCTGAGCCTGTGGGCGACCTACCGCCTGAGCGGCACCGAGCCGTGGGGCTACCACCTGTGGAACGTCGTCCTGTTTGGCGGGACCGCCTGGCTCGTCGGGCTGCTGGCGGCTGAGCTGCTCCGGGGCCGCGGATCGGCATCGGTCCGCCGGCGGGCGCCGTGGATCGCGCTGGTCGCCTTCGTGGTGCTGCCCTCGCACGCCGAGCCGGTGTCCTGGATCGCTGCGCAGGCGGACCTGGTCTTGGCCCCGCTCGTCGTCGTGATGGTGCTGGCGTGGTCCCGCTGGCGGCGGCTCGGCGGCGGCTGGGCGTGGTGGTCGTGCGCGGCGTTCGCGCTGGCGCTGCTGGCGAAGGAGCCGGCGGTGGTGCTGCCCCTGGTCCTCGTGGCCCACGAGCTCTGGCTCCCACGGCCCGGCGAGACCCGGTGGGGCTCGCTGCGCTCGTCGGGGCGGGCCCTCGCGCCGTTCGCCGCCGTGCTCGTCGGGTACGTCGTGCTCTACACGGCGGGGACCGGCGTGTTCGTCGGTCAGGAGGGCGTGGGGATCGACGACGGGCCCTTGCAGGCCGTGCGCCACGCGGTGCAGGTCGTGGTCCGCACGCTCGTGCCGCCCCTGCCGATCGGGTGGTGGGTGGCGCTCGCCGTGGCCGCGCTGATCGGGGCCGGTGCCCTCGCCCTCGCCGTCGTCCGCTCCCGCCGGAGACCTCGGCGCAGCGCGGGTCGACGGCTGGCGGTCCCGTCGGATCTCGGCGGTCTCGTCGGGTTCCTCGCCACGGCGCTGCTGGTCGTGGTCGCCCCGATCGCCCACCTCGGCACCAGCCCGCTCACCCCTGCAGGGGAGCGGCTCGCCTACCTCCCGTCCGTGTTCGCCGTCCTCCTCCTAGCCCTCGGGCTGGCGGTGCTGCTCGAGCGGGCGCCTCGCGCCGGACGGGCCGTCGCCGTGGTCGGCACCCTCCTCGCCGTCGTCCTGCTCGCCCGGTCGACGCAGGTGTACGTGCGTGCCGGGCAGGTCTCCGAACGGGTGGCCCGGTCCGCGGCGACGTTCCCGGTCGATCAGCCCGTCACCATCTTGACCATGCCCGACTCCCTCGACGGGGCGTGGATCGGGCGGGACCGGACGCCCTCGGACGTGGCGCTGCTCGACGGGTGGCGGCACCCCGCCCGGTTCCAGGAGGTGTCGGAGTTCACGATGGACGGGCCGGCCGACACCGTGACGGCATCCCGGGGCTCGTGCCCGACGTGCGTCGTGCTGCACCTCGATGCCCCGGGGGCGCGGTTCGCCTTCCCGATGCCCTCGGAGATCCCCGTGCCGCACGCCAGCGCCGGGGTGACCGCCATCGCCGTCGACGGCCGGACCATCGAGTTCGAGCTCGACCCGACGTTCGACCCGGCGAGGTTCTGGTACTACTCGGGCGGCCGGTACGTGCCGCTCGATGTCGGCAGCAGCTAGGCGGCGCGTCGCCTGCCGGGGGACCAGGCCACGGCGGCGACCAGGAGCACCAGGCCGAGCGCCGCTGCGGCGAGGGTGCCGGCACGCAGCAGCTCGCTGCCGTAGGCGGTGACCAGCTCGCTGCCGGGCGGGCCCGTCGGGTTGGCGGCGAGCCAGGCGGCTGACGCCCGCGTCTGGCGCAGGTCCACCGCGGCCAGGGCGACGACCAGCACCAGGGCGCCCCAGCGGGTGGTGAGCCGGACCGCGCTGAGGGCCACGGCAGCGGCCACCACGGGGAGCATCGGCAGGAGGTACCGGGGGTGCGGGGCCCCGCCCCCAGCTCGGTGCTGGGCGACCAGCAGGACCGGCACCAGGGACACGACCGCGACGGCGGCCCACGCGACACCGGGGAGGTCCGTCGTGCCGGTGGTGCCCCGGTTGCGCACGGCGGAGCGGACGACCAGCACGGCCGCCGCACCCACCCCGAGCAGGACGACCACCAGCGCGATCTCGTACCACCGGTACGGGTCGCCGGGCAGCGGGGCCTCGAGCCGGCGGGTGATGATCGTGCGGAACGCGGACTCCCACGCGCCGCGGGTGGTCAGCGACGACCACAGCGAGCCGGCCGGGCTCCGACCCATCTTGTCGAGCAGGGCGCTGGACCCGGTGGGATCGCCGTAGCGGATGGTGTTGAGGACGTAGAACCAGCCGCTGGTGACCGCGGCGGGCAGAGCCAGCCAGGCGAGGGTCCACACCACGGGCGTGCTCCGCCGCCACCAGGCCACCGCCAGCGCCACGATCCCGGCGGCGATGGCGAGCACCAGGGCCATCGGGCGGGCCGCAGCGGCGACGGCCATCCAGATGCCGAGGACCTGCACCGAGCGCCGGTCGCCCCAACCCACCGGCCCGGCACCGCAGGCGCGCGCCAGCCAGGTCAGGACGCCGGTGGTGGCCAGCAGGGCGAAGCCGTCGGTGAAGCCAACCGACACGACGAAGCCCACGTGCGGCGCGGCGGCGACGAGGGCGGCGGTCACCAGCCCGATCGTGCGGTCGCCGCCGGCGAGGTCGCGGCCGAGCAGGTAGGCGAGGGCGACGGCCGCGGAGGCAGCAGCGATGTTGAGGAGCCGGAGCCCCAGCAGCGGTCCGCCGGCGACGCCCAGGGCGCGGGTGGCGGCGGCCGGACCGGCGGCGAGCAGGTAGGCGAGGGGCGGGTTGTTGGCCACCCACACGTCGCGCCGGCGCGGCGGCTCGGTGGCGAGGCGGGTCCGGAGCGCGACCCCGCCCCGGGTCTGGTCGATCGGCGTGTCGATCGTTGGCAGTCGGCCGTCCTGGATGGCGAGGACGTAGCCGGCGTGGGCCTGTTCGTCGATGAACCGGTAGGGGGGCGTGACCAGCGCCTGGTAGAGCGAGCCGCCGGCGAGGAGCAGCACGGCGCCCAGGACGCCGAGCAGCGCCGTCCGGCCCGCGACCGCCCGCCGGAGCCGATCGATCATCGCTGGTCCGGCGCCGGACCTACGAGGTGCGGACGCTGGCGGCCACCATCGTCCAGGGGAAGGGGCTGTGGACCGAGCGCACGTCGAAGCGGCGCCCGACGAGGTCGGCGAAGGACCTCTTGCCCCAGTGGTTGATGTGGCCGGGCGTGTTGCCCAGATCCTTGAGGTACTTGCCGCGGGCCAGGTTGGCGGCGCACCAGATGGGCTCGCGGGGCACCGAGACCACGAGGTCCCGGCGGCCGACGCGGCTCAGCTCGGCGAGGGCCAGCTCCGGGTAGGGCACGTGCTCGAGCACCTCGATGGCCAGGACCAGGTCGAACGAGTCGTCGGGGAACGGCAGGCGGCCGATGTCGCCGAAGAGCGGGGAGAAGCCCTTGCCCTCCCAGTGGCCCGCCAGCTCGGGGTCGGGCAGGTCCACGCCGCAGAAGGTGGCATCGGGGAAGCGCTCGGCGAGGCGGGCCGTGACCTCGCCCTCGCCCACGCCGACCTCGAGGATCCGGGCGGGGGAGGTGGAGGGCAGCGACCGGTCGAGGGCCGTGAAGAACCCGTCCATGAGCTTGCGCTCGACGGGGTTCTTCGAGGCGTACTTGTCGTAGGTGTTGCCCGTCTCGACGTCTTCGCCGTCGACCTCGATCGTGGTCTTCGCCATCAGGCCGCGGGCTCCTGCACGAGGTCGCTCATGGGCGATCACGGTACTTGGCCGTCCAGATTCGGGGGGAATCGCCCCCCGGCTCCGAAGGGCCCGTTCCGGGGCCGCGAACCGCCCACCGGTACGCTTGACCCTCGTGCCCGAACCCACCGAGACCCCGCCGCAGCGCGGCGGCCGCATCCCCACGGTGGTCCTGGCCGCAACGCTGGCGTTCGGTGCGCTGGCGGGCGTGTGGTCGGTCGTCGCGCCCCTCGGCGAGGCCCCCGACGAGCCCGCCCACCTGGCCCTCGTCCTGCACCTGGCCGACGGCAACCCGTACCCGGACTACGACGGCCTCCAGAACCAGCGGGCGATCATCCGGCTCTGCAAGACCTTCGCCTCGGCGACGCGGGCGTGCCCACGCGAAGGCGAGCCCGTCACCAGCACCTCGATGCGCCTGCACCCGCGCGCCGACGCCCCCGACAAGGCGTCGCGCGTGGCGTGGGACGACGAGGGCGGCGCCGTGTCCGTCGGCCAGATCAACCAGATGCCCCAGCACCCGCCGCTCTACTACCAGGCCATGGCGACGGTGCTGCGCGTCGAGCGGGCGGTCTTCGGCGGTCCGTGGTCCGCAGACCGGGAGCTGGCCCTGCTGCGGCTCGCCAACGCGCTGCTGATCATGCCTTTGCCGCTCCTGGCGTGGTGGGCGGCGCGGCGGTTCGGGCTGACCGAGTCGACGGCCGTGACCGCCTCGGTGGCCGTGTTCGCCGTCCCGATGCTGACCCACATCGGCTCCACGCTGAACAACGACAACCTGCTCACCCTGCTGTGCGCCGTGGTGCTCGCCCTGTGCGCGGGCGTGGTGCGGGGCGACCGCTCGTCGAAGACGGCGCTGGGGATCGGGGTGGCGACGGGTCTCGCCCTGCTCACCAAGGCGTTCGCGGCCACGCTGCCCCCGGTGATCGTGCTCGCCTACGTGCTGGGCCTCACGGAGCTGACCGGGCAGCGGTGGCTCGACCGGGCCCGCCAGGCCCTCAAGCCGCTCCTCGTCGCCGGCGCCGGCGTGGTCGTCCTCGCCGGCTGGTGGTACGTCGGCGTGCGGGCCCGGACCGGGCGGTTCGCACCGACGGTCGAGACCACGAACCTCACCGAGGCGCTGCGGCCCCCGGGCTTCTCCCCGAGCACCACGGCATTCGCCGAGCAGTTCTTCCCGAACCTGAACACCCGGTTCTGGGGGTCGTTCGGCTGGTACACGATCCGCTTCCCCCAGTGGCTGACGGTGATCTGCACGCTCCTCGTGATCGCCGCGGTCGTGACGGCCCTGGCCGCTCGCCGTGACGAGGCCGGCAGCTCCCGGATCCAGCGGGCCTTCTTCCTCGTGCCGATCGCCCTGCTGTTCGCCTTCGTGCTGGTCCGCGCGCGGGGCCTCTACGTCCGCACCAGCACGTTCCCGTTCATCCAGGGCCGCTACCTGTTCGCCGGGATCGTGGGGCTGATCGTCCTGGTGGCCGTTGGCCTGCGGCGGTGGTCCGGCCGCTGGGCACCGGTGGTCGCCGCGGCCTTCGCCCTGCTGATCCAGGTCGAAGGGCTGCGCCGCTGCCTCCAGGGCTGGTGGGGCGGGCCCGGGCTCGGCCCTCGCGGCCAGCTCCGTGCGCTGGTCGCCTGGAGCGCGTGGCCCGGCGAGGCGCTCGCCGTCCTCGGCCTCGTCGCCCTGGCGGCAGGGGCCTGGTTCGCGTTCGCCCTGGGCCGCTTCGTGCTGGGGTCGGGCGAGGACCGGCCAGTAGGGTCGATCGCCACATGAGCGACACCGACACCTCCCCGGACGTGCCGCCCACCGAGCCTGCTCCCGCACGGAAGCGACGGCTGCCGTTCGAGACGCTCGGCGTCGCCGCGGCGGCCTGGGCGTGGGCCGCCATCCTCCTGCGCATCTGGGACATGCCGATGCGGCTGCCGCTCGACACCCGGTCGGACGCCACACTCATCTCGTCGATGGTCAAGACCATCTCCGAGCGCGGCTGGTACCTGAACCAGCCGCGGCTGGGCGCGCCGTTCGGTCAGCAGTTCTACGACTTCCCCCACGGCGGCGAGACGTTCCAGCTGTTCGCCATGAAGATCCTCGTGATGATCACCGGCGACTGGGGCCTGGCGATCAACCTCTACTTCTTCCTCGGCTTCGGCGTGCTCGCCGCGGTGACCTTCCTGGTCCTGCGCCACCTGCGGTTCGGGCCGGTCGTGTCGGGGATCGCGGCCCTCGTCTTCACCTTCATGCCGTACCACTTCACCCACGGCGAGATGCACCTGTGGCGCAGCACCTACTACTCGGCTCCGCTCGCCGCGCTGCTGCTGATCTGGGCCACCGCCTGGCGGGAGCGGTTCCTGAAGGACCCGGCCCTGATCGGGTGGAAGGTCCATCGCGGCAACGTGCGCTGGCCGCGCGTCGCGGGCGCCGTCGCCATCGCCGTGCTGATCGCGGGCACCGAGACCATGACCACCGGGTTCACGATGGTGCTGCTCGGATCGGGGGCGCTCGTGGCCGCCATCCGCTGGCGGGAGCCCTCCCGGCTGCTCGCCGCCCTCGCCCTGATCGGGATCATGGGCGGCACGTTCGCCGTGCTCAGCTACCCCACGCTCAACTTCTACCGGCACTACGGCACGAACGAGCAGGCCGCCCGCCGCCTCGTCACCGAGAGCGAGCTCTACGGCCTGAAGCTCAGCCGCCTGCTCACGCCGCAGGGCGGCCATCGCAACAAGACCCTGTCGGAGCTCGGCGGTCGGGCGCAGGACAGCAGCTACGTGCCCAGCGAAGGCGGCCAGGCGCTCGGGTTCCTCGGCATCGCCGGCTTCCTCGGGGCGATGTGGGGCGCGTTCTCCGGCCGGTGGCGCCGCGAGCGGCCCGACACCAGGCCGGGGTGGGACCGATCGGCCCTGCGCGAGGACGCCACCACCTTCACCCTGCTCGCCCTCCTGTTCGGCACCATCGGCGGCCTGGCGATCCTCGTGTCGATGGCCGGGTTCTCGCAGATCCGCGTCTGGAACCGGATCGTCCTGATCATCGCCTTCTTCGCCATGATCATCGTCCTGCGCTGGTCCGAGCAGCTCACGGCCTGGGTGCGCCGCCGCTCGACCCGCCCCAAGCCGATCCTCGCCGGCCTGGCGATCCTCGTGCTGGCCTTCGGGCTCTGGGACTCGATCCCACCCGTGCGCAAGTCCTATGCGGTGATCGAGGCCCAGCACGCCTCGGACCGGGCCTTCGTCGCCCAGATCGAGGCGGAGATGCCCGACGGCGCCAAGATCCTCCAGCTCCCGATCATCGAGTTCCCCGAAGCCGAGCCGGTCGGGAAGATGGTCGACTACGACCACCTCCGCGGCTACCTCGCCGACGACGGCACGCTCCAGTGGAGCTACGGCAGCATCAAGGGGCGGCCCGACGCCGCCTGGCAGGTCACCCTCCGCGACCAGGTCGGGCCGATCGGCGCCCTCCCCGCCATCCTCGGCCTCGGCTTCGACGGCATCTGGATCGACACGTACGGCTACGTCGGCAAGGAGGACGAGGTCGACCAGATCGTCGAGGCGGTCGGCGTCGAGCCGCTCGTCTCGCCCGACGGCCGCTTCCTCTTCTTGGACCTCGCCGACTTCAAGCGCCGGACGAACCTGTCCGACGAGGAGCTCCGCCAGGCCGCCATCGACATCCTGGGCGTGACGCCCCCCGAAGGAACCCCGTGACCGACCAGCCAAGTCCCGACCACGCCGACGCGCCCGCTGCCGGCCCGGATCCGGCTCCGCAGGACCACGTGACCGCGGAGGGCGTGCTCGAGGAGCTGGTCGTCGAGGCGCTCGAGCACGGCGACGGCGGCGACGGCGGCGCACCCCGGAAGAAGGGCGGCAAGGCCGCCCGCTACATCACGGTCTTCGGCCTGCTCCTCGGCGGCGCCGCGGTCTTCTTCGTCGTCAAGCGGTTCGTGCACGACTGGCCCCTCGTCCAGCCCGAGCTGGAGGACGCCAACTGGTCGTGGATCGGGGTGGCGGGCCTGTTCGCCGTGCTCGGCATGACCAGCATCGGTTGGGGCTGGCGCCACGTCATGCGCACCCTCGGCGCCGAGTCGCCGTTCTTCCGCACCATCGCCTGGTACTACGTCGGCGAGCTGGGCAAGTACGTGCCCGGCGGCGTCTGGCCGGTCCTCGGCCGTGGCGAGCTGGCCCGGCGGGGCGGCATCCCGCGGTCGCGGGCCTTCACCAGCGTCGCCCTCTCGCTCGGGATGCTCTACCTGGCCGCCATGTTCACGGCGGCGGCGTTCCTGCCGTTCGCGGTGATCGGCAAGGGCGGCGGGTTCAGCCCGTGGATGCTGGTGCTGCTGGCGCTGCCGGTCGGCGTCGTCCTGCTCCACCACGACGTCCTCGACTGGCTGATGGCCAAGGCGTCGAAGGCCACCAAGCGCGACATCAAGGTCGAGGTGCCGCAGTGGCGGGACTCGCTGATCCTGGTCGCCCGCTACATCCCGACGTGGGTGTTCATCGGCACCGCCACCTACGCCGTCACCCGGGCGATCACCAGCGACGTGAGCTACCCCCGCATGGTGTTCGCCACCATCCTCTCGTGGGTGGTCGGCTTCCTCGCCGTGCCCGTCCCCTCGGGTGCCGGCATCCGGGAGACCGTGCTGTTCGCGGCGGCCGGCGTCCCCAAGCCCATCGCCATCACCACTGCCGTGGGTGCCCGCCTCATCTTCGTGATCGTCGACGTGGCCGGCGCCGCCATCTGCGCCCCGTTCGTGCGCCGCTCCCAGGGTGCCATCACCGCCGAGGAGCCGGCTGGCGCCGGCGGCGCAGGTGACGCCGGCTCGTCAGAGCTCGACGCCGCCGAGTAGCTGCTGGGCGGCCACGCCGGGGGCGACCTCGCCGGCCATCACGGCGGCCTCGACCGCCTCCACCTCGGCACGCGGGTGCACCGAGCGGAAGCGCTCGAGCAGCCCGGACCGGATCTCGTCCCACAGCCAGGCCCGGGCCTGCCGCGAGCGGACGGCGGCGAGCTGGCCCGACGCGTCCAGGTGACCGTGGATCGCCGTGACCGCATCCCACACCTCGGTCACGCCGGTGCCCTCGGTGGAGCTGACGAGCAGGGTCTCGGTGCTGGTGCCCTCGTACTTCGGGCGGAGCAGGTGGATGGCCCGCTTGAGGTCGGCGGCGGCGTGGTTGGCGGCGCTGGCCAGCTGGCCGTCGGCCTTGGTCACCACGACCAGGTCGGCCAGCTCCATGATCCCGCGCTTGATGCCCTGGAGGTCGTCGCCGCCCGAGGGCGAGGCGAGCAGCACGAACACGTCGACGAGGTCGGCGACCGCCAGCTCGGACTGGCCGACGCCGACGGTCTCGACGATGACGACGTCGAAGCCGGCGGCCTCGCACAGCAGCAGCGCCTCGCGGGTGCGGCGGGCGACGCCGCCGAGCTCGGTGCCGGCAGGGGAGGGGCGGATGAACGCGCTGGGGTCGCGGGCCAGGCGCTCCATGCGGGTCTTGTCACCCAGGATCGAGCCGCCGCTGCGGGCGCTCGACGGGTCGACCGCCAGCACCGCCACCCGGTGCCCGGTCTCGGTGAGGTGGGTGCCGAAGGCCTCGATGAACGTGGACTTGCCGACGCCGGGCGGCCCGCTGATCCCGATCCGCACCGCGGTGCCGGTGCGGGCGAGCAGCTGGTCGACGATCGCCGTGGCGTCGGCGCGGTGGTCGGGCCGGGTGGACTCGATGAGGGTGATGGCCCGGGCGAGGGCCCGGCGGTCGCCCCGTCCCACGCCGTCGACCAGCTCCTGCACCGCTCCTGCCACCACGAGGCGCAAGCTAGTTGCTCCTGGCTGCGAGACTTCCCGCCGTGAACGTGATCTGGGTGGGCCTCGGCACGGCGCTGGTCGTGTGGATCCTCGTCGACTCGTACCAGACCCTCCTCGCCACCAACCTGCGCGCCGGGCGGCTCTCCTTCACGAGCGGCTACTACCGCGCGATCTGGCCGACCTACCGGCAGCTCTGCGTCCGCTTCCGGAGCGAGGCGCGCCGGGAGCGCTGGCTCGCCCGCTTCGGACCGGCGTCGTTCCTCGGGCTGCTGGTGGCGTGGACCACCCTGGAGATCTTCGGCTGGGGGCTCATCTGGTGGGGCCTGCGGGGCGGGTTCCACGGTGCCATCGCCTCGCCCGGCGACGCCTGGTACTACTCCGGCGTCGTCTACTTCTCGATCGGCTTCGGCGACATCCTCCCGTCGTCGGGGCTCCTGCGCCTCCTCACCGTGGTCGAGGGGCTGAGCGGGCTCGGGACCCTCGGCCTGGTCATCGGCTTCCTGCCGTCGCTCAACGCCGCCTACTCGGCCCGCGAGCGCCAGCTCCTCCTGCTCGACGACCTCACCGACGAGCGGGTCACGCCCGTGACGTTCGTGCAGGCGTACCTCGACGACGACGGCAGCACCACCCGCGTCGACGCCGTGTTCGACGAGTGGGCCACCTGGTGCGCCGACGTCTACGACTCGCACACCTCGTTCCCCGTGCTCATCTGGTTCCGGTCCAAGCACCGCGGGCACTCGTGGATCACCGGGCTCGGGGTCGTGAGCGACGCCGCCATCGCGTTCGCCGCCTCGGTGCCCGGCGCCGAGCGGGGCTCGGCGATCCGCCTCCACCGCCAGGCGGTGCGGCTGGTGACGGGGCTGGGGGAGCGGGTGGGGCTCCCGCCCGACGAGACCGTCCCCGACCTCCGTCCGGCGCTCTGGCAGGTCGGCTACGACAACCTCTCGAAGACCGGCCTTCCGGTCCGCACCTTCGAGGACAGCTACGAGCGGCTCACGGTGATGCGGCGCGAGTTCCACCCGATGATGGAGGCGTTCATCGACGAGCTCCTCGCCCCACGGGGGTTCTGGGGCGTCACCTCTGCGGACCACCTCGCCGCATCGAGCATCGACGCCATGTTCCAGCTCGACGAGTCCGACGTGTCCGACGCGTCCGACGACCTCGACGAGCCCGTCGACCCTGGCACCAGCTGAGCGCCGATCTGCTCAAGCCCGGAGGGTCTCGTGCCGATGAGGACGGCAGATCTGGACGAAGGGCGGAGCGGGTGTACGAGCAAGCAGCAGGACAGAGCGCGCCGGCGGGGTGGTACCCGGACCCGCAGCAGGCGGGCACGATGCGGTACTGGGACGGCCTGGCGTGGAGCGAGCACGTGGCCACCGGCTACGACCACGGCTACGCCGCCACCCCCGCCGCCGAGCTGGCCGGGTCCGACGTGTACCGCCCGTACCAGCGCACGATGACGTCCCGCCCGAAGCAGTCCTTCTTCGACGCCAACAAGGACTCGAGCGTCGCCGTCGGCGTGTCGGTCGTCTACCTGGGGCTCGCGGTCGTGGCCGGCGTCCACCTGATCGGGGTCATCCCGATCATGGCGGCGGTGCGGGCGATCCAGCGCAAGGAGCCGATGGCGGCCATCGCCATGGCCAGCGCCGTCGCCGCCATCGTGCTCGGCTTCGTGCTCTAGGGCGACGCTCAGCTCGTGGTGCGGGCCTCGATGAGGTCGAGGACCTCGGTGGCGGACTCGAGGATGTTGGTGCCGGGGCCGAACACGGCGGCGACACCGGACTCCCGCAGGAAGTCGTAGTCCTGAGGCGGGATCACCCCGCCGACCACCACGAGGATGTCGTCGGCGCCTCGGGCCTTCAGCTCGGCGATGAGCTGGGGCACGAGGGTCTTGTGGCCGGCAGCCTGGCTGGAGACGCCGATCACGTGGACGTCGTTGTCGACCGCGTCGGCGGCGGCCTCGGCGGGCGTCTGGAACAGCACCCCGACGTCGACCACGAAGCCGAGGTCGGCGAAGGCCGTGGCGATGACCTTGGCGCCGCGGTCGTGGCCGTCCTGGCCCATCTTCACGACGAGCATGCGGGGGCGGCGGCCCTGGGCGGCCTCGAACGCATCGATGCGGCCCGAGAGGGTGGCGAAGCCCTCGTCGCCGGCGTAGCTGTTCACGTACACCCCTTCGATGGTGCGGACCTGGGCGGCGTGGCGGCCGAACACGGCCTCCATGGCGTCGCTCATCTCGCCGACGGTGGCGCGAGCTCGGGCGGCGTCGATGCACAGGGCGAGCAGGTTCCCATCGCCCGCAGCGCCTTCGGTGAGGGCCGCCAGCGCCGCCTTCACGGCGACGTCGTCGCGCTCAGCGCGGATCCGCTCGAGCTTGGCGATCTGCTGGGCGAGGACCGAGGCGTTGTCGATGTCGAGGACGTCGACCAGCTCGGGGTTCTCGACTTTGTACTTGTTGACGCCGACGACGACCTCCTCGCCGCGGTCGATGCGGGCCTGGCGGCGGGCGGCGGACTCCTCGATGCGCAGCTTCGGCATGCCCGACTCGACGGCCTTGGTCATGCCGCCCAGATCCTCGACCTCGTCGATGAGCGCCTGGGCCTTGTCGACCAGCTCGTTGGTGAGCGACTCGATGTAGTAGCTGCCGCCCAGCGGGTCGATGACGTGGGGGACGCCGGTCTCCTCCTGGATCACCAGCTGGGTGTTGCGGGCGATGCGGGCCGAGAAGTCGGTGGGCAGGCCGAGGGCCTCGTCGAACGCGTTGGTGTGCAGCGACTGCGTGCCGCCGAGCACGGCAGCCATGGCCTCGATGGTGGTGCGGATCACGTTGTTGTACGGGTCCAGCGCGGTCAGCGACACGCCCGAGGTCTGGCAGTGGGTGCGCAGCATCAGCGACTTCGGGTTCTTGGGCTCGAACTCGCTCATGTGCCGGTGCCACAGGATGCGGGCGGCCCGCAGCTTGGCGATCTCCATGAAGAAGTCCATGCCGATGGCGAAGAAGAAGCTGAGCCGGCCGGCGAACTTGTCGACGTCGAGGCCCTGCGCCATGGCGGCCCGCACGTACTCCTTGCCGTCGGCGATGGTGAAGGCCAGCTCCTGCTCGGCCGTCGCCCCCGCCTCCTGCATGTGGTACCCGGAGATGGAGATCCTTTCCAGCACATTGGGATCCTAAGCTTAGAATTCCACGTGGACAAGTTGTCGC